>ERZ826242.22-NODE-22-length-284747-cov-12.856318_pt1 | contig 284747 bp, 259 predicted proteins | sample MGYA00519871_ERZ826242 | MGnify/ENA primary metagenome ERZ826242 (study PRJEB31778, sample SAMEA3449226) | human gut metagenome | biome: human gut; feature: human-associated habitat; material: faeces | place: United Kingdom | collected 2010/2012 ... | reverse complement strand
GCTTGCTTGCTTGCTTGCTTGCTTGCTTGCTTGCTTGCTTGCTTGCTTGCTTGCTTGCTAAAAGCATATCCCACAACCTCATACATGTCAACTCTCCTTCCACCTCTTAAAATTACAATTTAATTTTATCAAATGGCTATATTTTTGCAAATACATTTTACTAAATTTATATTATTCTTTTTTGCTGCTCGATGCAGCATCACCGCAGGCCTTCTGCCTGATGACAAAAATTGATGCTTTTCACCGTCATCTGAGTCGCTTGGAATAGTTCCAGTCCATCCTATTTTTTATATGCTTTTGCTGTCCGCAGATATTTCTTAATCCAACAAACGATGATACCTAAAAACAATTCCTGACCGAATCCAAATTCATCCACGCATTTAGAAAAAATTGTTTCATTATGAGGTACCCGGGAAAGGAGTCAGGGCAGATACGAAAAAGACCTGATATTGACGGCGAGACAAGCTGAAAAACGGTGTAAAACAGCATATCTACTATCATATCCGGGATCTACGGCACGCCTATTCGCAGATAAAATTTAAAATGCAAGAATCAAAATAGATGAGTTTAACGATATTATATCTCAAAAAATACATAATAGCTTGTAAGTATATTAAAAAAATCTGGAAAAATTACCAGTAAATAAAAAAGGGGATATCACACCAGGTGTCACACTATTGAGGTAAATTAAGGACAATTTAAGCACTTTTGAGAATCCAGAAAAACACGAAAAAAGCACCGATAACCATTGAAATTCCAAGGTCCTCGATGCTATTCCTGTTCCTGCTCCTGTCATGGTGGAGACAGCTGGACTCGAACCAGCGACCCCTTGCTTGTCGAGCAAGTACTCTAACCAGCTGAGCTATGCCTCCATACATAGAACGGGACTATAGTATCATAAGATGTTATAGATGTCAAACAGAAATACTTACATTTATTAGAAAATCTCAGCCTGCGGCCTCTTCTGAACGGGATCTGTCCCTTTCGAAAAGCGCACGGTCTATTTCACCGCCAGCCGATAACTTTCATCGATTCTTCGAAAAAGTTCCCTGCGCTCTACCGAACCGTCCAGTATCATCGTATACCAGTGTTTTTTATTCATATGCCAGCCGGGAAAATAGACTTTTCTGTCGATCAGGGATTCCATCCTTTCCGGCGGAAGACGCAGATCGATAATTTCAACGATGTCATCCGATTCGATTCCCAGTTTCCGCTTGGAAATTTTCAGCAAAACTCCATACCATTTCCGGCTGTCCCGCCTTCTCCAGACCGCGTTGTCGGGAAACTTCTTCCACAGATACTCCGGCTCGTCACCGAATACGCTGCGTACATAGGCGATGGCTTCTCTTGTCTGCTCCGCCCTGAATATATCAGGCTGAAAGCATTTTTCCGATATGTCCCGGAGCGTTCTCTCGTATTCTTCTTTGACGCCGCCCACAAAACTTCCTCCCGCACCTCCGGTCAGATGAAGCGTGTAAGGTTCGTCAAAAGCGGGATCTACGATCTCCGCGGCTACCGCTCCCTCTTCTGAAACAGTTACATTCATGACAAAACCGCTGCCGGACAGCACAGTATGATAAGTATAGAAGCCCTTTTCATCTCTACAATATCCATAGTTTTCTAATTTTTGATAATTGACGGCTTTATGTGCAAAAATGCGATCTGCAGTGTCCATCTTTCCATTCCTCCCGCGTACTGCTTATTCTCGTCTCGCTCAAACGAAAGAGACAAAGGCGCAATTCCCCGGCAGCTCGCTTTTCTCCGCCTCCATTCGTTTTTCACAGAAAACGATTCTCCTGTACTTTTATGAGCGGCAGTCCATATTTCACCGGTGCGGACCGCTCCGGCTTACCACTCTCTCATCGCTGCTCGCACCGCTCTCCATTCCGGCAGGAAATGATCCATAAAATGATAAAATCGCTGATTATGGCCGGGTTCCAACAGATGAGTCAATTCGTGGATGATGACATATTCCAGACATTCCGGAGGCATCTGAACCAGCCGGAGATTCAGCCAAATGCGGGATTGAACGGTATTGCATGTTCCCCATCGCGTCCTCATATCCCGGATGCGCCATTCTTTTGCCCGGACGCCTACGAGTGCCTCGCATTCTGCGAGAACCGGCGGAATCGCTTCTCTCATTTGGCCGCGACACCATTCTTTCAGGATTTTTTCCCTCTGCGCCTGCGTGCTGTTTTCGTCGGCGTACAGCACGATTCTGCGCTCCTTAAATTCTCCCGCCCCGCCGTTTTTTCCCGGCCTGTCCTGCTGTTCCGCTCCGCTGCTTTGTGCCCGCCCGTTTTGAAACTCCAGCCGGCAGGGCGTTCCCCAAAGCCACATCGCCGTCCCCGTCTCATACCGCTCCGGCCACCCGGAGCGACGATCGACTGCCCGTTTTTTCTGCGCCGCAATCCAGGTGAGACGCGACTGTGCGAAATCACGAATCTGCCCGTCTCCCGCCTGAAGCGGCGCCGTTATCTGTACCCGGCCGTCCGGTGGAAGAACACGCAGATACATATTTTTTATTTTCTTTCTGAGGACGGTGATTTCGATCCCGCTCACTGTGATCCGTTTTTCCGGCATTCCGTTCTGATCTCCTCCGCTTTCTATCTCATACAGCTGCGGCCGCCGGAAGCAGATGCCCCCTGGAGACGTCCGTACTGCAGACCCGTTCTTCTGTCACATCAACAGCTATACTGCATCTTCAGAAATATCCGACAGATATTTCTTTGCATATTCCAAAAATGCCGTAACCGCAGCCGAATAAGGCTGGGACTTCTTCCATACGAGAACGGTGCCGGAAACGAGAGACGGAAAAAGAGGAATAAATCGTGTTCCGTCATATTTGCAATTCAGATTCAGATTGATAAAAGTCCCGGCACCGCTTTGAACCAGAGAGGCCATATTGTAGGTGAGATTTCCGGTAGCCGCGATTTCAAGCTGATCCGCATATTTCCCGAACCAGTTTTTCAGTTCATTTTGAACGCGTTCACGGCGGGTTAATATCAGCGGTTCGCCTGCCAGATCCTCCGCACATACCGCTTCCTTCTTCGCCAAATCCGACTCCTCTCGGACCAGAACGCCCCATTCTTCCTTCACCGGAAACCTGATAAAATCATATTTTTCGATATCCACAGGCTCCAGAAGCAGCCCGATATCCAGGCTTCCCCTTTCGATCTGATCTTTGATATTATCTGAATTTCCGCTGTAAATATCAAACTGAATGAGAGGATATTTCCGGCGAAACAGCTCGATCATCTCAGTCAGCAGCTTCGTACACCTGTATTCTCCGCTGCCGATGGAAATTTCACCGCTCAGCACACTTTCCATCCGAAACTCTCTCTTTGTCTTTTCCGCCAGAGAAATCAGTTCCTGCGCCCTTCGTTTCAGCAAAATCCCCGCATCCGTCAGAACGATGCTGTGATTGCTTCTGTGGAACAGTTTGACGCCCAGTTCTTCCTCCAGCTGCATCAGCTGCCGGGAAAGCGTAGGCTGCGTAATGTGCAAAAGCCGCGCGGCTTTTGTGATATTTTCTTCCCTGGCCACCATCAGGAAATAGTTCAGAACTCGCAGCTCCATATTCCAATTCCTCCTACAAATCCGGGATAATTACAGCACAGCGTTTACCTCTTCCCCGCCGATACAGGCGGCAGGCTTCGCTTCTTCCCCCTCTACGAAAAAATGCGTACGCGAAGCTATAAAAAAACGGGCTGTCTCACCACAATTCCAGCCGCTGCGCTTCCTCCTTCAGCTGCTGCCGGAAATCCGGATGCGCAACGGCGATGAGATTCTGCACTCTGTCCCGTATGCTTCTGCCCGACAGCGGCGCGGCTCCGTATTCCGTCACCACGTAATCCACATTCTGGCGCTGAATCGTTACTACGCCGCCTCCTGCAATCCACGGCTGAATCGCAGAAACCGTCCCCTTCTTCTTCGTGGACGGCAGGGCGATGATAGACTTTCCTCCGTTGGAACGATGCGCCCCGGTGGCGAAATCATTGGCGCCTCCCGTTCCGCTGTACTGGCGGGCTCCGATGGTCTCCGAAAAAATCTGCCCGGTCAGGTCTACTTCTATCGCTGCATTGATGGCCACCATCCTGTCATTTTTCATAATCACATAAGGATCGTTGACATAGCTGCCTCTCAGAATCTTTACCGCGGGATTGTGATCGACGAATTCAAAGACTTCCGGACGGGAGGTCAGAAGAGTGCAGACCATCTGTTTTTTGTCGATATTTTTTCTGGCTCCTGTAATGACGCCCGCCTCATACAGCATCGCCATGCTCGGCGTAAACATTTCCGAATGTACGCCCAGATCTCTCTTGTGAATCAGCTGCTTCGCCGCCGCGTCAGGAATCCCTCCGATCCCCAGCTGAATCGTGGATCCGTCTTCGATGAGATCCGCGATATTCTGGCCGATGACTTTTTGTATTTCCGTAGATTCATAGACAGGATCCATCGGAATCTCCCGGCGGGATTCCACGATAAAATCCACGTCACTGATATGAACCGAAGCATCGCCGTACACCACGGGAACATTGGGATTGACTTCTAATACGACGATATCCGCATCTTCCAGAGCATCCTGTTCGTGGGAAATACACAGACCCATATTCATAAACCCGTGTTTATCCATGGGAGAAGCCACTCCGATAAAAACATCGGGTCTGCGGTACGCAGCTCTGTCCCGGTACAGTGTGCTGATGCTACTGGGTACGAGAGATACGTTTCCCGTACCGTGTGCTCTTCTGGTAAACGGTCCGTAAAAAAACGGCTCCGTTCGGATATTCCCTCTGAGATCGTGCAGGTGAGGATAATCCTCCGGCCCCAGCACGGTGCAGATCGTTACATCTTTTACCCGGTCTGCAATCGTGTCCAGTTCCTTCAGAATCGTCACAGGCTCCGCTACATCCACGCCGACATAGATATTCATTCCCGATTCGATCCGTTCCAGCACCTGCTCTACGCCGACTTTTTTATCTGCATACTCCTGCGTATAATCCTTCATTCCGCCGCTCCTTTCTCTTCTGACAGTTCTCTCTGGCTCGGCCCGCGCCGCCTCCCGCCGCAAACGTTTCCGTCCGCACGCCGGCTTTTCGCGCGGCCCGTTTCCTCCGTTACTTTCCCCGGTATACCGGCTTTCTCTTCTCCAGAAACGCTCTGACCGCCTCCCTGGAATCCTCCGTTTCCTGAAGATCCAGAATGAATAAATCGGTAATATGTTCGATATTGAGAAAATCCAGGCGGTCGATGTACTGATAGGACTTTTTCCAGGCCTGAAGAGCCAGCGGAGGACACTGCATAATTTCCTCCGCTACGCGCTCTGCTTCGGCCATCAGCCGATCTTTCGGCACGACGGAATGCACCGATCCGTAATTTTCCAGCTTTTCCGCCGGAACGAGATTTCCTGTCAGCGTCATATATTTTCCCAGTTTCTGCGGAACCATCCCCGGCAAAAAAGCCAAACCTCCCAAAACGCCCACCTTCATCTCAGTCAGGCCGAAACGGGCTCCTTCTGCCGCCACCAGCACGTCGCAGACCGACGCAATACAGAAGCCTGCGCCCACGGCGGCGCCGTTAATCGCTCCGATGACAGGCACCGGACAGGTGTAGATATTCGTAAGGCAGGAAGCGAAATAGCCCGACTGCGTATTCATATCTGATTTTGCCGTGCCGGTGAACTCGTTCAGATCATTTCCCGCGATAAACTGCTTGCCTCTGCCGGTGAGAATCACCACAAAGACGTCGTCCAGATCGTCATAGACAGAATTAAACGCTTCCGTCAATTCAGAATATGCCTGCCGGTTGAGCGCATTTACCGGCGGGCGGTCGATGGTGATATAAGCGATATGATTTCTTATTTCCTTTGTGACAAATTCCATATTTTCTTTTCCTCCGCTTTTCTTATGGGGTGGCTGCGCTCCCGCGCCGCAGAATTACGCTGTCTCTTCATCCGCACCGGTTAAAATGCGCTTCCGCTCCTCATAATCCATCCTGCCTCCTCGAATGTTATACGCAAAGTAAACGATCACCGCAATCACTGCGATTACCGCTACCCCTGCCCATTCGATCGGCAGAAGACCCGACGGCCCCCATGGTGTATAAAGGTAGAGATATGCGATACAAAATACCACGGATACCCATCCGACAGCTTTTCCGCACGGAACCGTATACGGTCTTCTGATATCCGGCATAGTTTTTCTCAGCTTGATAAAGGTCAGAGATACGAACAGCCACGTAATGACAAGTCCGAAAGAAGCGATATTCATCAGCCCCACGTAGATCGTATCTTTCGTACCTGCAAATGGCGCCAGCGTTCCGATGATAAACATGAGAATGATCGCATTCTTCGGCGTACCGTACTTCGGATGAAGTACCGCCAGACCCTCCGGCAGAAATTTCGCTCTGGCCAGGCCGTACATAAAACGGCTGCCGGCGATATATGCCGCATTCCATGTGGTGAGCATTCCCAGCAAAGAGGCAAATGTCACGAAGCCCGCCGCAATTTTCGAACCGCCGAAGAGCTGACTCACCGCCTGAACCACCACAAGGCCGTCTCCCGCCCGGTCGGATTCCGGCATAGCGAAAGCCAGACCTACGATGATGAGAATATAAAACAGTGCGGAGCCCCACACGGTGTACAGAACCATTCTTCCCACGGTCTTGGGCGAAACATTTGTCTCCTCCACCGCCTGGGGAATCGCGTTAAAACCGCTTAAAAATCCCGGCACCATCAGCATAATCGTCGTCAGACCCGCGGCGTCGGTAAAGAGAGGCTGTGCGTTGGAGCTGTCGCCCATAGCGATCCCCGATCCGCAGAAAAACAGCGCGGCCAAAGTCAGAACAGCCACCGCCGCTGTCTGCACCCAGCCGGACAATTTTACGCCCCGGTAATTGATCAGAGCGAAGAACGCATTAAAAAGAACGGCTACCAGAACATTGGACAGCATCACCGGCGTGCCCAGCACCGAAAACATTTCCCCGAACACCGGCACCTGAATTCCCAGATTTCCGAGAATAATCGGAAACATAATCGCCTCTACGAGGATAAAGCTCATCCACAGATACAGAACACACCAGCTGACGATAATCGAAGGTATCTGACCCAGCCCCAGAAAAGTGATGCTGACATCCACCCCGATCTTCGGAAATGCCGAGGTCAATTCCGCATAGACGAGCCCCACCAGACTGCAGAGCAGCGCAGCTACGACAAAGGCGAGAATTCCGCCCAGCGTACCCGGCGTAACGCTCCAGTACCCGGCGTAAATCACCCAGGACCAGCCGATTACCGCTCCGATACCGATAGACAGCAAATTCCATTTTGACAGCGATTTTACCATCCCCGAACTTCTTTTTTCCTTCATATCTCTCTCCTTTTCTGCCCTGCCCGCTGAGACACGGCGTTTTTTTACAGGCTTCGGCTGCATCCGCAGCTTCGATTTCACGGCGGCGCGTTCTTTGTTTTTCCCATATCTCCGGTACGGGAGAGGATTCGGCGCAGCGGGGTCTTTACTGCGTCAGTGCCGCAAAGTCAATCTTCGACATCATTATAACGTGCGCGCGAATAGTATGTAAAGAATTATATTGTCACGATAAATATTTGCTTTCAATGTATTTACAGAGACAAACAGGTGGTTTTTCAGGCAAAGAAATCTCGTATCTATTGTTGTAAGAATCTCCGAAATTTGATAATCTAATTTCATCCGAATCGAAGTTAGACTCTGGCGAATTCACCTGATCAGAGTGTGCGGACGATTTCAGAACAGCGCCGGAGAATATCTGCTCCTCCGGGTTTTCGGAGAGAGCAGCATTCTCTTAACAAAAATCCGGAAATGAATCCCTCTCTCCCGATAAAGTCAGATTCACCGGCGCCATATTTATATTTTACGCCATAGCCGCAGCAATATAGTCGGAGGAATGATCATGAACTTTTTAGAGGAACGAATTCAAAAGGACGGCGTCATCAAAGAAGGAAATGTGTTGAAAGTGGATACTTTTCTGAACCATCAGATGGATATTCATCTCTTTGATCAGATGGGTGCTGAATTTAAACGCCGCTTTGCGGACAGGCCCGTCAGCAAAATTCTCACCATCGAAGCGTCGGGAATCGGTATCGCCTGTCTGGCGGCTGTGCATTTTGACGTCCCGGTTGTTTTCGCAAAAAAATCCAGGAGCGTAAATATCGACGGTGACGTACTCACCGCTGAGGTGGAATCCTTTACTCATAAAACAAAAAATAATATCATCGTATCCAAGCGTCTTCTCACCCCGTCGGACCACGTTCTCATCATCGACGATTTTCTGGCCAACGGCTGCGCGCTGCAGGGGCTGATCTCCATTGTCGGCCAGGCCGGCGCGGCGCTGGAAGGCATCGGCATCGCCGTGGAAAAAGGTTTCCAGCCCGGCGGTCAGATCATCCGCAATCTCGGATATCAGTTAGAATCTCTGACCATCATTGACGAGATGAATGCGGAAACACAAACGATCACATTCAGAGAACAGAAATGAGAGGACCTGTCCGCATGAAAACAAAGAGCGCAGATATCAGCAATATTTACCGTCTGGACGGCCGGGTTCCCGCGGCAAAGGCGATCCCTTTCGGTCTTCAGCACATCCTGGCCATGTTTGTGGCAAATATCGCTCCGATACTCATCGTAGCCGGAGTCAGCGGCCTGAGCAGCGACCAGAGCGGGAAGCTAATCCAAAGCGCGATGATTATCGCAGGCATCGGTACACTGGTCCAGCTGTTCCCTCTGTGGCGCATCGGCTCCGGACTGCCGATCGTCATGGGCATCAGCTTTACCTTTGTCTCGGTCTGCTACTATATCGGGCCCGCTTACGGCTACAGCGCGATCATGGGCGCAGTCATCGTCGGCGGCTTAATCGAAGGTTTTCTGGGACTTTTCGCCAAATACTGGACAAAGATCATCGCTCCTATTGTCGCGGCCAGCGTCGTCACCGCCATCGGCTTCTCCCTGCTCTCCGTGGGCGCGGCATCCTTCGGCGGCGGCAGCGGCAGCGCGACGTTCGGCTCCCCTCAGAACCTGATCCTCGGAACCGTGACATTGCTGTGCTGCATCCTGTTCAACATCTTTGCGAAGTCTTACTGGAAGCAGCTCTCCGTCCTTTTCGGACTGATCGTCGGTTATATTTTGGCTATTTTTATGGGGATGGTTGACTTTTCCGCGCTGAAGGAAACTTCTGTCATAGCGTTTCCGTCCCTTATGCCATTTACGCCGGAATTCAATCTCAACGCGATCGTCTCTGTCACATTGATTTTTCTGGTATCCGCCACAGAAACTATCGGCGACACCTCCGCGCTGGCGGCTACCGCTCTGGGGAGAAATGCCGAACAGAAAGAGATTTCCGGATCTATCGCCTGCGATGGATTCATCAGCGCGCTGTCTTCCGTCTTCGGATGTATGCCGATCACCTCTTTCAGCCAAAACGTGGGACTGGTAGCGATGACAAAAGTCGTAAACCGCTTTACCATCGCTACCGGCGCAGCGATTATGATTCTCGCCGGCTTCTTTCCGATCTTCGGCACAGTGCTGGCAACCCTGCCGGAGGCTGTACTGGGCGGCTGTACGATCATGATGTTCGGCACCATCGTCGTCAGCGGTCTTCAGATGGTCAGCCGATGCGGTTTCAGTCAGCGCAACATCACTATCGCCGCGCTCTCTTTGAGTATCGGTATCGGTTTTACTCAGGTTCCTGAGATCTTCGCAGTCTTTCCGCAGATCGTGCAGACAGTCTTCGCAGAAAACTGTGTCGCCGTGATATTCCTGGTCTCAATCCTCTTAAATCTGATCCTTCCGAAGGATATGGAAGCGGCCCCCGCCGCTGCAGATGATAAAATGAAAAACGGCAAAGAAAACGAAAAACGATAAGGCCATAAAAAAGGGACTTCAGAAAAAGACGCATTTTGCGCGGTCTTCTCTGAAGTCCCCTTTTCTATTTTGTCTCAATCACATATCGTTTTTTACTCTGACTTACGAGCGATCCCTCAGCGCACAGAGGACTGTGCGGTTCCACCGCTTTGAATCATCTTCTCGGCCTCCTCCTGCCGCTCCGTCTGCTTCGTACGCTTGAGATAATTTTTCACCGAATGATTCCATACGGCATACTCCGGTTCGGAACGCCGGTCCTTGAGCTGGAAATTCTCAGACAGATAGTCGCCCAGATAATCGGTGACCTTTCTGGCGCCGGTAAAACTGAGATGATCGCCCCGGTCTGTAGTATCCGCTGTCCAGTCGATCCCCAGTTCTTCTACCGACAAATTCAGATCCAGATAAGTCACATCATTCTCTCTGGCATAATTCTCTACCGCATTGTGCTTCTGATAACTCCAGTTATCCGGTGACGGCACGCTGATCAAAATCAGCTCCGCGCCGTTCTCCCTGCACAGTTTTGTCATCTTTTTCAGATAGTACATGGCGATGCCTTCTATTTCCTTTACTTCCTTCGTCTTTTTCATATACTCGCCCCCGGTGTAAGGTTTTACCTGAGGACGGTAATGAAATCCTTTCATCACATCGGAAGAGGCAGTAGTCTTTTCAAACGGCTTAAATGCCTGAATCTCGCGGAAACTGATCCGTTTCCAGCCGTTGTGATACTGGAGCAGAGGAAAATATTTCGCCGCCAGATTTTCCGCCGCGGATTCCAGCTCCGTAGCGCCTCCCGCTCTGCGGAAGAGTTCGTTGGTCTCCAGGATCACTACCTGGGGATCCTGTTTCTGAAGCACCTCTTCCAGAAGATAATATGTATACTGCGCCTGCTGCCCCACCACACCGCAGTTATATCCCGCAAATCCGTGTTTGATCCATATCTCCATCGGAGAGATGCTGGAATAGCTTTCGCTGTCGCCGATGACGAGATAATCGATGGAATTTTCCGGCTGTTTCATGACAGACAGCGCATTTTTATTGCCGTTTCCTCTGGTGATAAAAAAATAGGAAAGCCCCTGCAGAAGAAGAAGCAGAACAATAATAAATACCGCCGGGCGAATCCCTTTTTTCAGATACGTCGACATCTTTTTCCCCCCTTAAAATTCTGTTATCTTCTTAAAATCCCGCATAAATCAGATCTACCGGCCGATATCCCGGTCCGTAAGCGCCGAGGATAATCACCAGAAGAATCGCTCCGTAGTAGATACTCCAACGCGGCGCCAGACGAAATCCCGCCACTTTGTCACGGATCGAAATTCCCTTTTCGTGAATCACGCCTACCGCCAGAACTACTAGAAATCCGAAAAATACCGCTCCGTAATCCGCCTCGGAAATTCCCAGTTTCAAGAGAGTACCGTCGATCAGCTGGGATCCGCGGAAATCTGTGAAAATTTTTCCGAACATCTCCATTCCTGCGGTAAGTGTCGCCGCACGGAAAAACATCTCGCCGATAAAGACGATGATCAGCAGCTTTGTACGCTGAAAAATCTGATAACAGACGCCGTCGCGGCGGATTCCCAGTCGGGCTGTCCCTCTTTCGATCAGAGGTTCGAAAGCGCTCGCAGCGAAGATCAGAACGAAATAATATAATCCGAAGAAAATATAATTCCAGCCGGTTCCGTGCCACAGTCCGTTGCAAAACCAGACACCAAACAGAGCGAAAGCCGAAGTGATCAGCTGACCGGCGTGTTTGCCGAAACGATTTTTGCCCTTCTTGCTGAGATTTTTGACGAATTTCGTCAGAGAAATCGGATAAAAAACGTAATCCTTAAACCAGGCGCCCAGCGTGATATGCCAGCGGCGCCAGAATTCGGAAGCCGTCCTGGAGAAAAACGGCTGTCGGAAATTTTCCGGAATTTTTACGCCGAAAATCTCTCCCGCACCGATAGTGATATCGATACAGCCGGAAAAATCCGCGTACAGCTGAAATGTGTACAGCACCGCACCCACAACGACGATTGCGCCGCCATAATCCCCGTAATTATCAAAGATTTTAGCCACCAGCGGATTCAGACGGTCGGCGATGACCATCTTCTTGAAAAGCCCCCAGATAATCCGCTGATAACCGTAAGCCGCATTTTTATACAGCAGCGGACGGCCTTCATAAAGGCTGACGGCAGTCTCGGAATACCGGCAGATCGGCCCCTCCATGATAATCGGAAAAAAGGACATATAGAGCGCCAGTCTTCCCAGATTGTCGTCCGCTTCGATCTTTCCGTGATATACATCGGTTATATAAGAGACCGCCTGCATCGTATAGAAGGAAATTCCCAGCGGCACCGCTAATTTCAGCGTCGGGATGACCTCCGGCAGATTCAGCAGCGACAGCAGCTGATTTGCATTCTGTCCGAAGAAGTCGAAATACTTCAGAAACAGCAGCATACCGATATGCAGAAGAACGGCAAACAGCAGAATTCCCCGCTTCTTTTTGGTATAAGCGGCCTTCAGCACAGCCTTCTCGTCCGCCTGCGCGTCTTTGCGGCTGAGATCATAAATCCTCCTGCTGTGATCCAGCCACAGGCCAAGCTGATGGATGGAAAACGTGGATGCAATCAGATAGATCACCAGTTTTCCGCTGAGCAGATAAAAGAAAATGTAGCTAACGGCGAGCAGAACTTTCCACCGATGGCGCTGCGGCATGATTCCATACAGCAGAGTTACGGCAGGAAGAAACATACAAATATAAAGAATGGAACTGTAACTCATGGTCTAACTTCCCCTGTCTGTCAATCAATCTTTCATCCCCGATAAATTAATTCTCCTGAAGGCGCTGGATCATATTCCACATAGCGGCTGCAGAATTGAAATTGGCCGGTACCAGTTCCACCGGCGTGATTTCCACGTCAAATTCCTCCTCCAGATCCGATACCAGCGAAAGAATCGCCATAGAATCCAGCAGACCTCCGTCGATCAGTTTCTCCTCTGTTGAAAAATCCACATCCGGATTTAAGTCTTCTAACATTTCAATCAGTTTTTCCATCTTGCATTTCCTCACTTTTCTCTAAACACTTTCAAAATAAACAGTCGATTCAAATACGCCGGGATCTTCCCCGGCGCGGTGCTTCCGCCGTCTCTTCAGATCAGTCTGCGGCCTGTTTTTCCGGCGCCGCCGAATCGTAATTCAGCACGTCCGTCGGCAGACTTTTTCGAAGAACCCGGAAACCCTCTTTTTCGGAATACAGCAGAACCTGCGGCAGCGGACGGCTCAGAAAAAGAGAAATTCCTTCGGTCACCGAATAAGCGCCGGTCCTCTCAAAGACAAGCCTGTCCCCTATAGCCGGGCCGCTTAAAGGATACTGTTTTACCAGGACGTCGTTCATCGTGCAGAGGGAACCGCAGACGGTCCACGAATTTTCCGCCTGACACTCCGGCTTTTTTGCTGCAACATCACCGGAGATCGCTGTCTCCGCCGCCATCTGTCTCAGATACCGGATCGGCGGCTTCTTCATCGCCATCATCTGACCGTAATAATTCACGTGATGGATTCCGCCGTCCACGATGCAGTAACCCTGCCCTTCACTGATCTTCAGATCCGCAACGCTGGTGACGTAGCTTCCGCAGGAAGCGGCGATAAACCGCCCCATCTCCAGGACGACTCTGCCGTCAAAATCCACGGCATCGAGTTCCGATGCCAGCAGAGTCAGCAGCTCTTCCCCTGAGTCTTCTTCCTCCTCAAAATACGCCACAGGCAGGCCCGGTCCGTACTCCAGCCGCGAGGCCTTCCATCCGTATTCCTTCTCCAATTCTATACGGAATCCGTTCAGCCTCGAAAGCTCTCTGCCATACTTTTTAGAAGACTTTTTCTGTGTCCCCGAAAAGAGCTGCAGTCCTTCGATCTCCAGATTCGGTGCACTCATCCGCTCCGAGACGATCTTCCGGATGGCCTCTTCGTCCATGCCGAACTGGCTCCCCGCACTGAGGCGCAGAAGAACGCGGAGCACGACGCCGCATTCTTCGGAACATCGTTTGAGGAGCTCCCACTGCACCGGCGATTCCGCCGTATAGGCCCCCTTTCCTTCATAAGTCTTCACCGCACGGAAGATATCCTCAGGATTCTTGTATACGCCGGACATTATGATTTTTTCCATCGGAACACCCGCCCTCTCACAGATGCGGAATTCTCCCGGCGAACACACTTCAAAAGAATCCGTCAGCTGAGTGAGAGCCCCCGTCAGAAAAGGATTCGCTTTCATAGCGTAACAGACTTCCGCTCTCGAACCTATGACAGAACGTATTTTCCGGATACGCTCCGCAAGAACATCCGTATCAAATATATAAAATGGCGTCTGGTAATTCCAGAATTCCTGCTTTTTCACTTCTTCGTTCATCTCTGCCCCCTCGATTTATTCTGCCTGCTGTCCGGCAGATTTGTCAGCGATTCTGTTTCTGATTTTCATCATCTTTTCCGCCTTTATTTCAGATACCGCGCTTTCAATTCTCTGCGGTCGATCTTTCCGTTGGCCGTCATCGGAAGCTGCGGAAACTGACGGAATACCTGAGGAATCATGTGCATCGGCATCGTCTTCTGCATTCTGGAGCGAATCGTCTTGCCGTCGATGTCTCCGGAATAACAGGCGATCAGCCTGTCCTTCTCCTCGAGGAAGAGACAGACCGCCCGGCTGATCTCTTCATATCCATTGAGAATCAGCTCGATTTCCTCCAGCTCGATGCGGTGTCCCATATGTTTGATCTGAAAATCCCTCCGGCCCGCAAAACACAGATTTCCGTCCGAATCATAGAACCCCAGGTCTCCGGTGCGGTAGATCCGTTCCGGATAATCCCGGTTCAGAGGATTCTGCACGAATACCTTCGCCGTCTGTTCCGGATTCCGGTAATATCCCAGAGCCAGCGCCGTACCCGCTACACAGATCTCACCGATGTCTCCCGGTTTTGTGATCTCTGTTTCCGCACCCCCAAAACCGGCTTCTTCCGTGAGGACTTCGGCATCCGGCACTTCGCCGTCCCATCCGATACTGAGCAGAAACACTTTTTCGTTCGGAAAAGGCCGGCCCGCCGGAATCTTCTCTTCCGGTCCGAATTCCCGCATAATCCGGTAATACGTGCAGTTGCAGGTGATTTCCGTAGGACCGTACAGATTGACATACTGCGCCCGCGGAAGATGCTTTCTCCACAGGTTCAGATGTTTCACCGGCATAGCCTCCCCGCTGAACAGGACTTTATTTATCTTATCGGGTACCCGGTAAGTAAATCCTTTCAGCTGTGTCACCATGCACAGGGCGGAAACCGCCCAGATCAGAGTCGTGACACCCTGCTCGCACAGATAATCGATAAGCTGAACCGGAATGGAGAAATACCGCTTCGGTATGATCACCAGCGTAGCGCCCATGCGAAAAGACGAATAGATGTCCTTAACGGAAACGTCGAAATCAAAAGGCGCCTGATTTCCGATGACATCCTCTCCGGTGATTCCGAACAAATTCGGAAAAACACCGATAAAATCGATGACGGAACGGTGAGAGACAAGAACCCCCTTGGGTACTCCTGTAGATCCTGAAGTGAAATTGCAATACAGCGGATCGGTATCGCAGCTTCGCTCCCTCACCTCCGCCAGCACTTCCGCTGAGATCTCCGCCCGGCATAATTCGTCATAATCGAGGACTCTGCCGGAAAATCCCGCTTCCTCAAGCTTTCCGTCGTCTGCCGACTCGCTGTCCGCAATCACGCAGTCGGGCTGCAGAACCTCCAGAATCTGACGAATCCGCGCAGCCGGCTGTTCGGGACTGATATAAGTATAAAAGCGGCCCGCATATACGATTCCCATAAAAGAAGTCAGAGCCCTGACCGACTTCTCCATATAGACTACCGCCGGTTTTCCTGGCAGGCCCCTGTTATTTTTTCCTGCGGCGCCGGAAAAAACCTCCGACAGCGCGCTGCCGATTCTTCTGGCACGATCCGTCAGTTCCCGGTAACTATAGCTTTCCTCCGGATCACGGACCGCCGTCTTCTCTGCGCATAGCGCAGCCGAATTTTCCAGATATTCCAACACATTCTTCATGTCTTCATACCCCCCCCATTTGTAAATTTTTGGTTATTTTTTCTTCCTCCGGCTCGATCGGAAAAACGATGCGAACCTCGAAATAAGTTTCCGACCGATTGATCCGAAAACGCCCCTTCATCTGTTCCACGATTTTCTGACAGGTCTTCAATCCGATATTTGTGCTTTCCACCAGAGCTCCGTCCGTGCGGATTTCATTTCCGATGCTGATCAATATTTCAGAGCCTGCCATCCTGGTACGCAGAACGACCTCGCTCTTTGGAGCCGCATATTTGCGCACATTGGAAAACAGATTGTCAAACAGCCGGTTGATGTACTGGACATCCGCCCGGATTCTTCCGACGCGCTTCGTAAAATCCGTTTTTACGGAAAATCCCGCGCTGTTCAGCTGAAAAATCTGCTCCGCAAAAATCTGCTGAAGGAGAATATCCGCATCATACGGTTCGACGCTCATCTCGATGGAATCATTTCCGAATACGAGAAAATACTGAAACATCTTATCCGAAAGATCCTTGAGCTGTAGCGCCTTCTGGCGGCAGCTCTTTACATAGCGCCGGCAGTCATCCTCCGACGGATACACCTCGCCATCCAGAATATCCAGATAGCCGATCAGCGAAGTGAGAGGCGTGCGGATATCGTGAGACATCGATGTGATCAGTTCGCTGTTCACATTCCACGCCTCTTTTTCTCTTTCAAAATGCTGCGCCATAGCGTTCCGCAGATCGTCCACGCCTTCTGACAGCTGAGAGATTTCATCGTTTCCCCTGTGATGAATCGCTGCCTCCCAGTTTCCGTCGGTTATGACGGAAACCTCTTTTGAAAGCCGGATAATCCGCTTCGTGATATACCTGTTGTAAAGAAGCAGCACGATGAAAAGCGTCAGAATAAATACACACCAAGAAAGAATATCCACCAGATCATACCACTGCATCTCAGAAAACTCGATGATACTGGCTCCGTAGACCCCGTCCGCAAAAGCGATATCATATGAGACAGCCATACTGTAAGAACTGTCCGCGGAGGTTTCTCCCGTGGATTCCAGCTCCTGACTCGCCGCCAAACCGATCTGTCCGTCGGCCGCATCCTCCTGTTCTTCGCCGGCAGGCCCCGAGGCCTCCTGTGTCCCCCGAGAAACCTCGCCGTTTACAGAAGAGACTTCTTCCTGTGCTCCGCCGGGAGTCCCTTCTTCCGGCTCGTCCGGATCCGCGCCGATATCGTCTTCTGACAGGACGGCCGACACACCGAACAGATTGTCGTCTGTCTCGCTTTCCTCCGTCTCTTCATTCTTCATGACTTCCTTTTCATCCCACCAGCCGGATTCGTAGATGATCGTATCGTCGTCATAGAGAATCAGATAAACAGTGCCCTGAGCCTTGACCCACTGCGACAGCATCGCAGTGTCCTGGGAAGAAATCTCGTTTGCCGTGACGTAAGCGTCCAGGGAATTCTCATAATACATCAGCCGTTCCTCGACAGAAGTCGGATCCATATAGTACTTCTCGATCAGACCGGTGCCCGAGGACTGTACCAGAAGAAAGAGAGTTATCGCCAGAAGCACTCCCAGCACCAGTGTAAAGAACAGTTTGTACCGCAGACGCAGAATGCGTTTTTTCTCTTTATGCTTCATCGATCTGATAGCCCTTTCCCCAGATCGTTCGGATGATGACAGGATTATTCGGATCCAACTCCAGCTTCTTTCTCAGATTTAAAATATGCACCATGATCGTTCCCGCCGAAGAGGGAAGAAACTTCTCCTTCCAGACACTCTCGTAAATTTCCTGCGCGCTGCAGGCTCTGCCTCTGTGATCCAGCAGATACATAAAAATCTGATACTCCGTACCGGTGATATTAAGCGGCCGCCCGTCTCTGACCAGAACGCGCCGGTCCCGGCTTACGAGGATATCCTGGATCTGTATCATCTCCTGCTGCTCCGAAGCGCTTCCATCCTGCTTTCCCCGATATACGACATAACGGCGCAGCAGCGATTTCACTTTCATCATCAGTTCCGCCTTGGAGAAGGGCTTTACCAGATAGTCGTCTCCTCCGTTATCGTAAGCCTCTGCTTTATCGCTCTCCTTTGATTTTGCGGTGAGAAACAGAACAGGAACACAGGAAAGCTTCCGGATTTCCGTGCACGTCTCCACACCGGACATTCCCGGCATCATCACATCGAGAATCACCAGATCGATATCCGAATTATGCGCTACCGCTTCGACCGCCTCCATTCCGTTCGCTGACTCAAATACCGTATAACCCTCGTTCGTCAGCTGAATATTAAGAACCTCTCTGATATCCGCATCATCATCGACGATGAGAATCTTTTGCTGCAGACGCATCGCTATCCCTCCTTACTGATCTTTATCCCTGCATCCTATATCATCAGCCTGCAAAGAAGATATTACCGATTGATTGTAACACGCTTTTTTGACAAAAACCGACTTCATAACAGAATTGAAGAATTCTTAAGAAATAAATAGGAACTGTTAAAAAAATTTTAATAAAAAACTAAGAAACAAAAATACCTTATGTAATAAAAATTCCCAAAAAAGAAAGAAACGGCAAGCATTCTGCCCGCCGTTTCTTCCCGACGATTTTTCTGTAATTTTCTGTAAAATCACAGAAACTATCCTGCAGTTATATGGAATTTTTTCTCATCGTTCGGCCGGCCTGCCGGCCTTTTGACCGATTTTTTTCACGAGTTTCACGACTTCCACCTGAACGATGGACAGGAGGGACAGTCCGATTACGACTGACCACTGCGCCGTGTTCAGCAGGGTAAGACGAAATGCGCTCTGCAGAGCCGGAATAAATAAGATGCAGCCCATCAGCAGCGCAGATGCGGCGAAAGAGAGAATCAGCCAAGGATTGACGCCTTCTTCTCTGACCCAGATCGGCTCCGTATTCGAACGCTGATTGAAAGCGCGCAGCATCTGTGAGAGCGCCAGCACGCAGAACGCCATTGTCTGACCTGCCGTATGACCGCTCATCTCCGCACCGATCCAGTAAGCGCAGATCGTCATCGCCGCCACAAAGACCCCCTGGGTAATCACGCGGTGCACCAGGTCTTTTTCGAACAGAGTTCCGGACTTTACCGGCTGGTGCTTCATAATATTCTTACTGGCGGGATCGACCCCCAGCGCCAGTGCAGGCAGCGTCGCGGTAGCAAGATTCACCCATAAAATATGGACTGCCAGCAGCGGGGCGTCCCAGTTAAACAGCGTAGCAGTAAATAGCGTCAGGATCTCCGCGATATTTCCTACCAGCAAAAACTGGATTACTTTTTGAATATTTCGGTAAACGCGGCGTCCTTCCTTAATCGCGTAAGCGATCGTAGTAAAACTATCGTCCAGAAGAATCATATCAGAAGCGTCCTTCGCCACATCGGTTCCGTTAATCCCCATCGCTACGCCGATATCCGCCGCCTTTAAGGCCGGCGAATCGTTTACGCCGTCCCCGGTCATCGCCGCCACTTCACCGGTACGTTTCAGGCTCCGGATAATCCGCAGTTTGTCAGCAGGCGAAACGCGGGCAAAAACAGCGGCAGTCTGCACCGCACGATCGAGTTCTTCCTCTGTCATAGTCTCAAGTTCATCGCCGGAAATCACGGTACTGCCTTCTCTGTAAATATCCAGCTCTCTCGCTATTGCCAGAGCGGTTACCCTGTGGTCTCCGGTGATCATAATCGTACGGATACCGGCTTCGCGGCAGATGCGGACAGATTCCGCCACCTCTTTGCGGGGCGGATCTATCATACCGGCCACACCGATAAAAATCAGATCGGATTCGATGTCTTCCTCTGCGCTCACCGGCAAGTCCGTCAGCGTGCGCATGGCAAATCCCAATACCCGAAGAGCATCCTCCGACATCGACAGGCAGAGTTTCATGATGTTCGCCCGGTCTGTCTCTGTGACAGGGCGCACGCCTTCCGAAGTCAGGATGTGAGTACATAGCGGCAGCATTTCATCTACGGCTCCCTTTGTATAAGCGGTCCAGCGGTTTTTCATCCGATGTACTGTTGTCATACGCTTTCGGTCTGAATCAAAAGGCTGTTCGAATACGCGCGGATACTCCTCTTCCAGCGTTTCATGATCGATACCGAACGCCTGTGCCATATGAATCAGCGCTCCTTCGGTGGGATCTCCGATAATCTCTCCTTCCCGGTCCGGATCCAAACTCGCGTCATTGCACAGAGCAGCGGCGCAGACCAGTTCCTCATACACTTTCGGATGCTGTTTTGCAGCGTCTTGTATCGAAGTGGTCTTTGCCGACTCGAAATCTCCATTGACAGCGATGTGCGTTACGGTCATTTTATTTAGGGTAAGCGTACCCGTCTTATCCGAACAGATCACCGTCGCGCTACCCAAAGTTTCCACCGCGGGAAGCCTTCGGATCAGAGCATTCTTTTTCGCCATCCGCTGTACCCCGAGGGCCATGACGATAGTAGCTGTAGCCGGCAGCCCCTCCGGAATAATAGAGATCGCTAACGAAATCGCCACGAGAAACTGCGGAATCAAAGGACGATGATACAGCGCGCCGATAGCGAAAATTAAAGCGCATACGATCAGTCCCACCACCGTCAGCGTCTTGCCGACAGCGTTCAGCTTTCGTTTTAAAGGCGTATCTGTGGCGTCCTGATCATCCAGCATACCGGCAATATTGCCCACCTCCGTATCCATACCGGTAGCGACGACGACACCCGTCCCGCGTCCGTAAGTTACGATAGCGGAAGTGTACACCATATTGCTTCGGTCGCCGAGAGGACAATCTTTTGGCAAAATATCACCGGCATCCTTTTCAGACGGCAGAGATTCCCCCGTCAGCGATGCTTCCTGTACTTTTAAATTAGCCGAGTCAATCAGACGCAGATCTGCCGGAACCATATCGCCGTCGCTGAGCATAACGATATCTCCTGTCACCAGCTCGCCGGAAGGTACGATACTCTCCTCTCCCTGCCGCAGCACGCGGGCCGCGGGAGAACTCATATTCCGCAGAGCCTCCAGCGAAGACTGGGCTTTTTTCTCCTGCACGATACCTATGACCGCATTGACGATAACGATTGTAAAGATCACCGCTCCTTCCGTCCATTCCTGCAGCACTGCTGAAAACAGCGCCGCGCCGATCAGAATCAGCACCATAGGATCGGAGATCTGCGCTTTCAGCATCTGAAGAATTGTCTTCGGGGGTTTGGAACGCAGTTCGTTGCGCCCGTTTTTTCTCAGCCTTTCGGCAGCCTCGGCATCGCTCAATCCTTTCTCAGAGGTATGTAGTTTCTGATAAACCTCCGTCAGCTTCTCTGCGTGCCAAGGCACCTGTCTGTGATTATCCATATAAGATGGACCACTCCTTTCTCTCATGAAGAGTTACATTTCAGCCGCCGTTTATCCGGTAGCCAGTAAAAAACACAAAAAGACACAGCCCGCTGTCAGATATTATGACGAGCAGGCTATGCCTCTATATAACATATTCGGTTTTCGATCTGTATGGTTTCGGTCAGCGTCGCTACTGTCGGCGTCGTCCATAATTGCAGTTTCTCCCTTTCATTCAAATAGGTTTGGACATATTATATGAAACAGTGCTCCTCGTGTCAATAGATTTTTTGAAAGAAGAAACTTATACCAGCGCGGCGATCTCTGCCGCTTCGCGTACCGTGACCTTTGCGCCCTTCGCCGACAGAAACGCTTCTTCCCGAAATCCCCACAGACAGATGATACCGTCCAGGCCGGAATTTCTCGCGGTGAGAATATCCACTTCAGAATCTCCGATGTAAACCGCTTTCTTTCCTTCTGCATTCAGCTGCGTCATCGCCAGAGATACCATGATCGAATCCGGTTTTTTCGGAATTCCGTCTCTCTGGCCGATCACCGCGGATATCATATCAGGAAAATAGCGTCTGCACATGGCTTCTGCCGCCTCGTGATTCTTGTTTGTGACCACCGCGATCGGATATCCCCTCTCTTTCAGATTTTTCAGAAGCGGCAGTATTCCCGGATAAGGCTTCGTTTTTATCATACAGTGAGCGTTATAATACTCTCTGTATTCCTTCAGCGCTTCTTCGAGGATTTCATCGCCGGCATCCGGCGGCAGAGCCCTCTCGATAAGCTTTCGTATACCGTCGCCGATATAACTTCTCACCTCCGCCAGCGTATGTTCCGGATAGCCGAAGTCCCTCATCACATGATTTACGCTGTCTTTCATATCTTCGAGGGAATCGAGAAGAGTGCCGTCCAGATCGAAGAGAATTACATCATACTTTTTCATGCGTCCGCCTCCCTTTGCTTTTCTGAAGCCTGCCTTTCCTCACCGGCGATCTGCAGATTTTTCCGAAGCGCAGCCAAACTCGTCTGCTGAGATACCCAAGACACGGCCCGCTCTCCTCAAGTCCCGCTTTACTTTTGAAGCGCCAGATGTGCCTCGTCGATGACAGAACCGATCGTCTCTTTGGAAATCTCTGAATCACAGAAACTTCCCTCCGGTACATTCACCGCTCGGAGAAGATATTCAATATTCCCTTTTGCACCCGTCATCGGGGAAAAAGTGAGTTCCTCCGGCTTCAATCCGTTTGAAACCGCGTAGATGATGACGTTTTCGATCACCTGCCGGTGCACATCCCGGTCTCTGACGATGCCTTTCTTCCCTACCTGCTCCCGTCCGGCTTCAAACTGCGGCTTGATAAGACAGACCAGCTCTCCTCCCTTTTTCAGCAGCTCTCTGACCACCGGAAAGATCAGCTTCAGAGAGATAAAAGACACATCGATGCTGACAAAATCCATCCGGTCCGGAATCGTATCCGGTTCCAGATAGCGGACATTGACCTTTTCCATATTGACGACCCGAGGATCGTTGCGCAATTTCCAGTCCAGCTGACCGTAGCCCACATCTACAGAATAGACTTTCGACGCGCCGTTCTGCAGCATGCAGTCCGTAAATCCTCCGGTAGAAGCGCCGATATCCATCGCCGTCTTTGCAGCGAGATCGAGACCGAAAGTCCCGATGGCTTTCGCTAACTTATATCCGCCCCGGCCCACGTAAGGACACTGGTCGTTTTTTACCGTGATCTCCGCTTCCTCATCGATCTTTGTTCCCGCTTTGTCCGAAATGCCGCCGTTGACATAGACGTCCCCCGCCATGATAGCGGTCTTAGCGCGCTCTCTGGAGGAGAAAAACCCTTTATTTACCAGTAAAACGTCAAGCCTTTCCTTCAACTCCCTCACGCACCCTTTCCGCGATAGCCTCTGCATTCATACCGTATTTTTTCTTCAGTTCCGCCTGGGTACCGTGAGAGATAAACTCGTCGGGCCAGGCGATTTTATATACTTCGATCTGAGGACTGCAGGCAAAGAGCTCCTCCACGCAGCTGCCGAATCCGCCGGTGGCCACATTATCTTCTGCGACAAATACGAGACCCGTCTTCGCCGCCGACGCCTCAAAAGTCCGGCGATCCAGAGGCTTCAGCACCCGGGCGTCGATGAGTTCCGCCCGGATTCCCCGGGATTCCAGAATTCTGCAGCTTTCCGCGCATTCCCGGGTCATCTCACCTGCGGAAATGATAGTCACGTCGCTTCCTTCTCTCAGGACACGCGCCTGCAAAAACGCTTCCTCTGTTCCACGATCTCCGGGATCCTTTTTTGCATTTTCTCTGCGTTCTCCGCCGGAACCGCACAGCGGCGCCGGAGCCGCTCCCCGGGGATAGCGGACAGCGCAGGGACATTCAGAAAACACCGCATATTCCAGCATCTCTTCCAGTTCTCTGCGGTCCGAAGGCGCAAAGATCATCAGATTCGGCATGGAAATGAGATAGGAAATATCGAACACGCCGTGATGCGTTTCACCGTCCGCTCCCACGATACCGGCTCTGTCGATGCAGAAAGTCACCGGAAGATTCTGCATGCAGACATCGATGAGAATCTGATCATAAGCTCTCTGCAGAAATGTGGAGTAGATCGCTACCACCGGCCGGAGCCCTTCCGCAGCCGCTCCGGCGGCAAACGTCACCGCATGTTCCTCGGCGATGCCCACGTCGAAAAGACGTTCCGGCAGATATTTTCCAAACTCCGAAAGCCCGGTCCCTTCCGTCATCGCCGCCGTCACTGCGATGATCGAAGAATCTTTCAGCGCCATTTCCTTTAATTTATTGCCGAACACCTTGGAATAAGAAGGCTGTTCCGTCTGCTTTTTCAGCGCTCCCGTTTCGGGATCGAAAGGCGCGATCCCGTGAAATTTCGACGGATTCTGCTCTGCAGGATGGTACCCTTTTCCTTTTTTTGTAACACAGTGAACCAGAACCGGCCGGTTCAGCATCTTGGCATAATGAAACACTTCCGTCAGTTCACCGATATCATGTCCGTCGATAGGTCCCAGATAGACAAATCCCAGTTCCTCGAAGAGAACACCGGAAACCATCGTATATTTTACCGCGTCTCTCAGCGTACCCAACCCTTCGATCAGGGGATCGCCCACCACGGGAATTTTTTTCAGAGATTTTTTCAGGGATTTTTTCAGATTGTTGTATCCTTCCGAGGAACGCAGCTTTCCGAGGTGCTGTGCCATACTGCCTTCGCTCTGCGAAATCGACATTTCATTGTCGTTGAGGATGACGATAAACCCGGTATTCATAGCTCCAGCATTATTCATCGCTTCGTAGACCATGCCTCCTGTCATAGCTCCGTCGCCGATGACAGAAACCACCGCATAATCCTCCTTTCGCAGATCCCTGGCCGCGGCCATTCCCAGCGCAGCCGAGATGGAATTGCTGGCGTGGCCGGTATCAAACGTGTCGTATCCGCTTTCACAGCGCTTCGGAAAACCGCTCATTCCTCCCATCTGACGGAGGGTTCCGAATGACGCGCCTCTGCCGGTGAGAAGTTTGTGAACATAAGACTGGTGTCCGACATCCCAGACAATTCTGTCCCTCGGGGCATCAAACACCTTGTGCAGCGCAATCGTAAGCTCCACTACGCCGAGATTGGACGCCAGATGTCCTCCCGTGTCCGATACGGTGGAAATCAGCGTATCCCGGATCTCATAGCTCAGAAGCTCCAACTGCCCGATATCCATTTTTTTTATATCCGCCGGATATATTCCTTCTTCTATCTTTTTTATCATGAGAAAGATGTCCTTATCACTTGCTGAAAACAGAGAGAATCCTTCCGATCATTGAAATAATCTCTTTGGAATTGTTGATGGCGATTTCTTTTCCGAAAGCTTTTCCGCCGATGGTCAGTGACGCCACAATACCGCTCAGAATCACGGAGAAAACCGCCGCGCTCATAAATCCGACGTCGGAAAAATCCACCTGAGTGACGATAAACGCCGCCGAACTTCCGCTGATAATGCCGCAGATATCGCCGATGACGTCATTGCAGACATTGGAAACTCTGCTGGCATTCCGGATCAGCATGAGCGAACTCTTCGCGCCCTTTACCTTGGACGCCGCCATAGAGTGAAACGGCTTCTCGTCGGTGACGGTCACCGCTACGCCTATGATATCAAACAGAATACCGATAAAAATGATGGCGATCAGGACGATAAACGCGACGGCGGTATTGGACTTTCTCAACAGGATATCCGAAAAAGTACTCATAAAAACCGACAGTAAAAATGCGAAAATCGTGATGAAGATCACCCATCTTCGTCGTATTTTATCGGGATCGCTGTCCTTTTTTCCTCTCATAATCTTGTCCTCTTTAACATTTCATAAATAAAAATGAAGTGGACAATATACGTGTAAACCTTACGGCATAGGTCCGGTCAGATTTCCTACGGTGCTGCTGATCTGTCGCCTGATCAGCGGTTTCCCTTCAAAGCTCCGCCCGCAGCGTTGCCAACTGCGGTACCGGATTGCCACTAAGTCCGTACTGCAATCCACGTATATCAAACAGTCTAGGAGATTTCCTCAACAGTATTGCTTTTTCCTATCCTCTTTTGCAGAACCGGTTTCACACAGCGATTGCGGTCCGCGCCCAGGCCTCGAACACTGCCGCATAGATCTGTATTCCCCCGCTCCCACTCAAGGCAAGCTACGCTTAGGTAAGGTCAGCGAATGATTTCGATACAGCCTTACTTCAGGTTTATTTCTTACACAGCCGTTCCCGTCGGTCCGGCGGTGCAAGCCTCCACGATGAACAGGGTTCACGCCCATATGCCATTATGGATCGCCCTGACCATCTTTCTCCCTGAAAATACCCCCGACTGGGCGTCGGCAGCAAAAACAAGGAGCTTCATCGATGTGCCATTTGACGGATTTTTAGCCCCGTCTTCAGAAAAAGCAAATTCTGACTAGAATACTGCGCCACTTTCCATTCATTTTATGATATTCGACTCTGAAGGTCAATAGCAAGTTTTTCCAGAAAGCCGCCGTCCTCTCCAAACCGGGCAGCCGCTTCTACAGCCCGCTCTGTAGCTTCCGCCAGCCGCCGGCGGGAAACCTCCAGGCCGAAGACCGACGGATAGGTCAGTTTCCCCAGACGCTGATCGGCTCCGACGCGCTTTCCCATCTCCGCTTCGCTGCCGACGACGTCCAGAATATCGTCGGAAATCTGAAAAGCCAGTCCCAGGTTTTCCGCATACTCGGTGAGCTCTGCTATCTGCCGCTCCGATGCACCTGCGATCAGAGCGCCCGCCCGGACCGCCGCCCGGATCAAAGCCCCTGTCTTCTTTTTATGAATATAGAGCAGCATCTTCTCTCTGCCTTCCTCGTCGCCGCTGAGTTCCTCCCGGACGGTTCCGGCGCCCGCTTCACTGTCTGCTGCCGCGCACCGTTCACGCACCGTCGTTCTCTTACCCTGAAGGTTCCCGGCGAATCTCGCATCTTGACGATATCCGTTTCCCGTATTCTGCAGATCCGCCGCCTGCCCGGCGATCATCCCCCGCACTCCGGCGGACGATGAAATCTCATAAGCCGCCCGGAGCAGAAACGACACATCCTCGCCCCTGCCGGCTGCCGGCAGGATATCTTCCATCATGACATCAAAAGCCGAATTCAGGAGTCCGTCTCCCGCCAGAATCGCCATCCCGTCACCGAAAACTTTATGATTCGTCAGCTTTCCCCTCCGGTAATCGTCATCATCCATGGAAGGATGATCGTCATGAATCAGAGAATAGGTGTGGATAAACTCCACGGCACAGGCATAGGGCAGCGCCTTTTCGGCATCTCCGCCGCAGACGCTGCAGGCTTCCAGAAGAAGAAGAGGACGCAGACGCTTTCCTCCCGCCGAGAGACTGTACCGCATGGCCTCTGACAGAATACGGCTCTTCTGCTCCGCTTCCGGCAGAAAGTCCGCAAGCTTCTCCTCGATATAACGCTTCCAGATTGAATAGCGATCTTCTGCCAACTCTTACATCTCCTTTATCGTATTGTTTTCTTTATCGTAAATCTGAATCAGCTGTTTTGCTTCCTGCAGCTTTCTGCTGCAGATTTCAAAATATTCTTTTCCTTTTTTATAGCTCTCCATCGCTTCCTCCAGAGAGACGCTGTCCGAGCTGATGATCTCCGCCTCGCGCCGGAGCAGTTCAAAAGCTTCTTCGAATTTCAGATCTTCTTTCTTCTCTTCCATCTGCCGTCCTGTCCTTTCTCGGCCGGTCCGCCTGATCGAATCATGACGCGGACCATTCTCTTTCAAGTGACAAATTCTGTGCAGGCATTTATCGGCCGCTGTTTGATTTCTTATGTTTCCGCGGCTTTCACGTATTCTCCCGCTTCTCCTGAACACGGCAGATCAATTCTCCGTCCTTCAGTACGATTCCCAGTTCATCTCCGGGCAAAACTCCGCGGACAGCCGAAATCATCTCTCCTGTCTCTGAGTCGCGCACCGCCGCATATCCCCGGGAGATAATCCGCTGAGGACTTCCCGCTTCGAGGCGCAGATTCTCTTTTTCCGCCTCATGCTCATACGTGATCAGAAAGTCCCTTATTCCCTCGGAAATCTCCCGGTCGAGCCAGGCGGCGTCGTTTTCTCTGATCATCACCTGTTCTTTCAGAGTACGAAGAAAAACTTCCGGACGGCAGGCCTGCAGCCTAATTTCACCGAGCTCCAGAATCCTGTGCATCCGCGCGTTCATCTGCAGTTTCCACTCCTCCGCTCTGCCGATCATCTCCGCCGTATCCGGCACTGCCAACACCGCCGCGGCCGTCGGCGTTTCCGCCCTGCAGTCGGCAGCGTAATCCGATATGGAAAAATCCGTTTCATGACCCACTGCAGAAATCACGGGAATCCGCGAGGCAAAAATACTCCTCGCTACGATTTCTTCATTGAAAGCCCAGAGTTCCTCTGCCGATCCTCCGCCGCGGCCCGTGATGATCACATCCGTGTCAGGGAACTTTTCATTGACCTTCACAATCGCATCGGCGATATCTGCCGCCGCTGATTTTCCCTGTACCAGACACGGATAGACCAATACGCTGACCAATCGGTTTCTCGATCGGATAATTTTCAGAATATCCCGGACGGCGGCTCCCGTCTCCGAGGTGATCACGCAGATCTTCTGCGGAAATTCCGGTATCGGTTTTTTATATTCCGGATCAAACAGACCTTCTTTCTCCAGCTTCTCAAACAGCGCCCTGAAGGCCGCCGCCAGGCTTCCCGCACCGGAGATCTCCACATCGCGGACGTTGAGAGAATAATATCCTCCCGCTTCATAGACCGAAAGATAGCCGGAAACCACCGCTTCGATACCGTCGGTCAGCTGATAACGGAGATTTCCGGCGGAAGAAGCCGGAAGAAAACAGTTGATTTTGCTGCCCGCATCTTTCAGGGAAAAATAGACGTGCCCGGATCCGTGATATTTCAGATTGGAAATCTCTCCCCGCACGGACACATTCCCGAGAATGGGATCGGTGGACAGAATCTTTCCGATATAGCGATTCAGTTGTGAAACGGTAATCGGCTTCAGTGCCATAAATTCACCTCTTTTATCAAACCGGAACCGGGCTATGACAGACTTCCCCGGTCAGAGCGCCGATAATTCCGATACAGCGCGGGGAGCATCCGCTCCTCCCGGCCGTGCATGAAACTGTGATTTCCGCAGGAACCGGGAGATGAAATCTGCGTCTGCAGACGCGGATCTTACCGGCGCTGTATTATAATACGATACCGAATTTCTGCCGCAACGCCGCGATTTCCGCAGTCTCCTCCTCCGTCAGTTCCACTGCGGGCTGAGGGAGTTCTCCGACACGGATCAGCATATTAGCGTAATATTCCAGAGTTTCCAGACGATAATAAGCCTGCATCATTCCGCTGCCCCAGGTCACTGCGCCGTGATTGGCCATCAGCACCGCCGCGTGTCCGTGCAGATAAGGCACGATAGACTCCGCCAGCGCGTCGGTTCCCGGTACGGCGAAAGGCGCGCAGGGTACTTCTCCCAGATGCAGAATCGCCTCAGAGACCACCGGGCGCGTCAGCGCCTTCCTCGCACAGGCAAAAGCGGTCGCCGCAGGAGGATGGGCGTGAACCACCGCGCCTGCGTCCGCTCTGTTGTGGTAAACCCGCAGATGGAGCTTTACCTCGGATGAAATCCGCCGCTCATCCGGATTTTCCAGGATATTGCCCTGCAGATCCGTCTTTACGAGAATATCTTCCGTCATAAATCCCTTGGAAACGCCGGAAGGCGTCACCCAGAGTGCGTCATCCTCCGTACGGCAGCTGATATTGCCGTCGTTGGCAGCACAGTAATCTTTATCGTACATACGCTTTCCCACTTCGATGATCAGGCGTTTCGCCTCTTTATCATCGGGAAACAGAATCTTACCGCTCATCTCATTTCTCCTTTCTGCCGATTTTTTCCTTCAGCTCTGCGAGAGATACATCGTACGGCGGATAGAGAACACCGTATTCCGTGATAATCCCCGTGATCAAAGATGCTTCGGTGACGTCGAAAGAAGGATTGAAAGTCTTCACTTCGTCGACAGCCATAGGTTCACTGTACCACATTTTTTTGATTTCGTCGCCGGAACGTTCCTCGATGACGATGTCCGCTCCCGTGGCGGTACCGAAGTCGATCGTAGATGTCGGCGCTGCGATATAGAAAGGAATCCCGTAATATTGCGCCAGGATCGCCGCTCCGGAAGTTCCGATTTTATTGGCTGCATCTCCGTTGGCCGCCACCCGGTCGCAGCCGGTGATGACGGCGTCGATCCAGCCCTTTTTCATGACCGAAGACGCCATATTGTCGCAGATCAGAGTGACGTCGATCCCTGCTCTGGCAAGCTCAAAAGAAGTGAGCCGCGCGCCCTGCAGCAGAGGTCTCGTCTCGTCTGCAAAGACCCGGAAATCATAGCCCCGCTCGCAGCCGAGATAGATAGGAGCGGTGGCCGTTCCATAGCGAACACAGGCCAGATGCCCCGCATTGCAGTGGGTCAGAATCCCCTGTCCTCTCTTCAGCAGACGCAGACCGTGTTCTCCGATTTTGCGGCAGACTTCGATATCTTCATCACGGATCGCCAGCGCTTCGCCTTTCATCTGCGCTGCGATCACCTCCGGGCCCAGCCCTTTTTTGCTCAGAGCGAAATCGTACATCCGGTCCAGTGCCCATCTCAGATTGACCGCCGTAGGTCTCGCCTCCTGAAGATATATTTTCGCCTCGGACAGTCTTTCAAAAAACGCGTCCTCTTCAGAAACATTCTCCGAAATCTCCAGCGCCGCCAGATAAATGCCGATGGCCGCCGCCACGCCGATCGCCGGCGCACCCCGCACCTGAAGCCGGTAAATCGCTTCCCGGATATCCCGCTGTCCCGACAGTCTGATAAACTTCATCTCTCCCGGCAGAAGCGTCTGATCGATGATAACCAGCGCTCTTCCGTCATCAGAAAGAGCCACCGTATCAAAATCCAGTTTTTTGATTTTGTCTTTCGTCACAGGAAAAAACCTCCTCTCCCGTTCTTTCCGGCCGTCTGCCGCAGCGGCATCCTCCGCCGCGGATTTTTCCGCCGGTCTCTTCTATACGCTCGCCTGAGCGATGAGAATGAAGTTTCGCATGGTATCCAGACTGCTGAAAATCACCTGAGCCTGAGTATCGCTTCCGCCGCCTTTTCCTCCGGCACCCACCGCAAATTCCTTCACTACCGCGCCGCAGCGCAGTCTGCTCTTGCCCGTATGGGTCATGAAAACGCATAGATGTTTCGCCGAAGAGAGAATCACCGGCAGATCCGTCTTCGCCGTCACTTTCTTCGCGATGCGTTTCAAATCGTCGATGGTCTCCGCTTCGAATTCGTGAGAAACCGTCTTTTCCGCTTCCGACAGGATTTCCTCCGCCATCAGCCCGGCAAACTTGTCCTTCATATTATTCAGTTCCCGGCGCAGTTCTTCATGCTTTCTATCCGCGATTTTTTCCTTTTCCAGCAGAGTAAATTCATCTGCGGAATATTTTTCGCTGAGCGCCGATACGACGTCGTGTTTCTGCTCGTAATCGAGAAGAGCTCTCATACCGCATTTATAGTAGATGCGGGTCATACCCTTATACTTCTCTGTACGCAGCAGTTTGATCAGACCTACCTGAGACGTGTCGGAGGGATGCGGACAGCAGCAGGCACAGCAGTCCAGCCCCGGTATGGTGACGATGAGGATGTCCTCGTCCACCGAAAGAGGTTTTCTCAGAGGATAGTCGGCGGCGTCCTCCGCGCTTTCCACCAGACTGACCGTCACCGGCAGCGCTGCGTAGACGGCACGATTGGCTTTTCGTTCGATATTTCTCAGCATTTCCGGCGTGATTTCCTTCAGATCGATGTCGAAACAACCGGTCTCTTCACCCAGATGAAAGCCTTTGTTGTCTGCGTCGTATTCCGATTTAAACAGACCGGAGAGCATATGTTCTCCCAGATGATTCTGCATGTGATCAAACCGGCGATCCCAGTCCAGTTTCATTTTCATCTTCTGCCCGGGCTGCGGAAACTCCGTACCCTCCGGGATCTTCAATTTATGAAATATTTCACCCTTTCTTTCCTCGACGCTCACTATTGGGAATCCTCCCGCCGTGCCCAGATCACAGGGCTGCCCGCCGGCTTCCGGAGCAAAAATCGTAGAGGTGAAAACCGCCGCTCCATCCTCTATCCGGATCAATTCTGCGTCCCACTCCCGCAGATACGCGTCTTTCTGATAGATCTTTTCTGTCATTTATTTTCCTCTCGTCTGTTATTTACTTTACTTTTCAAACCGGCCATATCTCCGTTCGAGAGAGGCGCCGGGACAGAGCGCTGTTAAGCTGTTAACCTGAAAACTCCGTCAGAGGCTGAATCTCCCCACGTTCCCCCGATATAAAATACATCTCTGTACGCCGGTAATCCCACCGGTGACGCAGATATTCCACGCCGCAGAACTCACAGAAGGATTTCACCAGCATCTCCGGATTCAGATTGCCTCCGCTGCCGGTCTTCAGCGTCATGGAATAGATGTTTTGCCCCCCGTCCGCCTTTACCTCGGAAAAAGACAGGATCAGCGGACGGATATCGGTCTCCACGATTTTTTTCTTTTTATTCATCTTCTCACAGAGAATAGACTCCTGACTGATATATTCTTTCAGACGTCGGCTCAGAACTTGCCGCTCTTCGTCATCGCCGCGGAATTTCACCACATAAGACGCGTATGCTACCGCCGCGGCCAGGGATGTCTTCCCCTCTTCTTTCAGTTTTGTACAGCTGAGAAGCCGGATGCCATCCGGCATACATCCCGAAAGAGCCGTCAGATACTCTCCGCCGGCGCGGTCCTCCACTGTCTCGAATTCCATATACTCTCCCGTGCTCTCGCTGCCTAAAGAGAGAGGCTGTCCGAACCCGATCTTCGCGTGGGGATTAAATCCCTGAGAATAGCGGAGCCGGATATGCGCCCGTTTAAAGGCGCGCTGAAACACCCGGAGCAGATCCAGATGCGAAATATATTTTAAATTGTTTTCCTTGGAAAACTTCAGCAGATATCTTCCCATTTTCCGCTCCCTCGCTATGAATAATTCTTTCCCTGTTCATACTGCGGACACTCCACAAAACGTTTGAGACCGCAGCCGGTACAGCCCTTTCTGCAGTCCGGCGTCTGGATTTGCCTCTTCGCCAGCTCATACTCTTTCTGCAGATATTTCTTCGTCACGCCGGAATCGATGATGTCCCACGGAAAAATTTCATCGGCGTCCCGCAGCCTCTGAGAATAGAAAGCGGGATCGACCCCCGTATCTTCAAAGGCCCGCAGCCACTTGGAATAGTCGAAATGTTCTGACCAGCCGTCAAACCGGCAGCCCAGCTCGTAAGCCCGCAGCATGACCTCGCACACCCGGCGGTCGCCTCTGGCGAAGACCGCTTCGAGAAAGCTGGTCTCCGTACCGTGATACTGAAAGGACACTCCTTTTATCTTTTTCAGCTTTTCTCTGAGATAATGATGTTTCCGGTCGAATTCCTCCGGCGTATCCTGAGCGGACCACTGAAACGGCGTATGCGGTTTGGGCACGAAATTGGAGACGCTGACGGTGACATTAAACCTCGTCCTCTTTTCGCAGACTTCGCGGTAGATTTCATTGATTCTGCGGGCGATCTCTGCGATGCCGTCCAGATCCTCATCGGTCTCGCCGGGCAGGCCGATCATAAAGTACAGCTTGATATTATAATATCCCAGACGGATGGCCTGCTCTGCCGCAGAATAGATATGTTCATCGGTAATGGATTTATTGATGATATTTCTCAGACGCTGTGTTCCCGCTTCCGGAGCGAAAGTCAGTCCTGTCTTCCGGTATTCCTGAATCTCGTTCAGAACATCGTAAGAAAAGGAATCCAGACGAAGCGACGGAAGAGAGAGTCCCGCCTCCCGGGCTTTGCAGCTCTTCATCAGATCGGTGACCAGCGGCTCGATTTCCGAGTAATCGCTGGTGGAAAGAGACAGGAGAGACATCTCGTCATATCCTGTATTTTTTAGCTGCTGCTCGGCATATTCCACCACTTTTTCTCTGCTGCGCTCCCGCACCGGACGGCAGATCATCCCCGCCTGACAAAACCGGCAGCCCCGGGTGCAGCCACGGAACAGTTCGATCACCGAACGGTCGTGAACCACTTCCACAAAAGGGACGACGGGTTTCATCGGATAAGAGACACTGTCCATATCCATGACGATGCGCTTGACCACCTGATCCGGCGCGCCTTCATACAGCTTTTCATAAGACGCGATCCTGCCGTCTTCCTTATACTTTGGCTGATAAAAAGACGGCACATAAATACCGTCGATAGAAGCCAGTCTTTCCAGCAGCTGACGCTTGGTTCCGCCGGATTTCTTATGTGCGATTATCGCCTCGGAGACTTCGATGAGAACATCTTCCCCGTCTCCCGGCATAAAGAAGTCGATAATATCGGCCAGGGGTTCCGGATTAAAGGAACAGTTGCCGCCGGCAGCGACGATGGGATACGCCTCTCCCCGTTCGCTGCTCCTCAGCGGGATTCCCGCCAGATCGAGCATATTCAGGATATTCGTAAAAGACAGCTCGTACTGCAGTGTAAATCCCAGAATGTCCATCTCCCTCGCCGGCTGTTTCTTTTCGATGGAAAAGAGCGGCAGATCATTTTCCCGCATCAGCCGTTCCATATCCGCCGCCGGCGCAAAAAAACGCTGGCAGAAGATATTTTCCCGCTCGTTCAGCACGTGATAGATGATCTGAAGACCCAGATACGACATTCCGATTTCATAGGTGTCCGGAAAACAGAACCCGAAATTCAGATCCACGCTCTCTTCCTCTTTATCATATGAATGGAGTTCTCCGCCCATGTAAGCCGCAGGCTTCTCAACTCTCATCAAAAGTTCCTCGATACGTCCGGTAAGTTTCATTTCCCTGTACTTGCCTTTCTTTCCATTTTAATTCCGCGCGCGAATAGAGCCAGTTTTCATTTTCACGCTCGATCATCCGCCAGAAATAGATGGCGGCCAGTGAAAGTATTACATTTCCTAAATTATATTTTACCAAGTATAGACCTGAAAAGAAAATAAAAACTGCAAATCCCTTTGAAAAAAAAGTGACCGCGGTTCTCGCCGCCTTGTCTCCGACGAGATACGCGATCAGGGATTCAAAAATACGGCCGCCGTCCAGCGGAAAAAACGGCAGCAGATTAAAAGCGGCCAGCATACCGTTGGAATAGATCACCATTTCCGTCAGATCGCTTTCCGGAAGAATCCTCCAGTGAACAAGCCCGAGAGTAACGCCGGCGATGACCAGATTCAGCGCCGGACCGGCAATCTGAATAAATGTCTTGATAAAAACCGTGCTTCCTTCGCTCCTGACATAGACCACATTCCCGAAAATTCCCGCCGTTCCGATGGAAAAACCGCATCCGAACAGCTTCGCCGCCCCTGCGTGAGTCAGTTCATGCAGAAAAGAAAACAGAAAGGTCATCAGATAAAACAGGATATATTTCACTTTTTTCTTCTCTAATCGTCTTTATCCGCGCCGCCGATGAGATCCGGAATCGTTTCCGCTTTTTCGATTCCCTTGGACATGGCGGACACCACGTCTTCCACGGAATAATCTCTGCCGTAATATTCCGCTACTGCACCGACGAATTTATTTTTCTCATGGCCGTCAAATTTTTTCACGATGAGAACGGCGATGATGATAGCGATACAGATTCCGATCTTCATCCGCAGCTTCGCGGTTTTTCTGTTATTTTTCCTCATAAAAAAGCCCTCCCATAACAGATATACTGCGGGAGGGTTTTTCTTATACAAAACTGCCGCACAAAAATGACCGGTCAGTCTGTCCTTTTTTCCTTTTTTGTGACAAAATCAGAAACGCCGCCGGGAATTGCGGATTTTTACAGAGCGGCCGCCGGCTTTCGGAAGACTGCCGCCCGTTTTTGCTGTCACAGCTCCATAATCTGATACGTTCCTCTGCCGAATTCGATGCGGAAGATATCTTTCAGCTCTTTTTCCATCAGACTGCACATGATGACCCGGTTGACGCCGGAATGCGCTACGATCAGCACGTCGCCCTCGGCAGAACGGATGATTTCATTGACCTTTTTCATCACTCGTTCCTGCAGCTGCACAAAATTCTCCGCCTCGTCGTCGATTTTGTAAGTGAGCAGATTTTCCCCCCGGGCCGCATACTCCTCCGGATACGTTTCCCGGATCTCCCGGATAAATTTCCCGTCCCAAGACCCCAGAGACATCTCCCTCAGCTCCGGCAGTGCGACGACCTCCGGTCTGGAAGGCAGAAACCCCGCAATAATCTCGGAACTTTCCACAGCCCTCATCAGATCGCTGGTATAAATCTTATCCGTGTCGATATCGAAATGCTGAAGCTCCAGCCCTACAATGGTGCACTGTTCTTTCCCCTCCGCGTCGAGAGGCACATCGTACTGTCCCATAAAGACGCGTTCCTCATGGCGCTGCGTCTCTCCATGCCGGACGAGAATGAGCCGGCGTCTCTTCGCCTTCTCTTCGCCGGCGCTTCCGCCCTGCTGCTCATCGTCTTTGGCTAAAAGATCATAAATCCTGACACCGATGATATTTTCGATAAACTTCATCACCTCCCGGGCCGCCTCGATCTTGTCTTCGATAATCTGTATCGCTTCCGGATTATCCGCCCATCTCTTTTTCACGGGCGCGAGACGTTCTTCGAGGGTCACCAGTTTATCCTCCTGGCGCAGTTTATCTGCCAGGCAGACGATATCTTTTTCCGTAATATCCAGTACCGGTATCGGATGCATATAATTCATATGATCGTATATGATATCAGCGACTTCCGGATAACCGTAATCGAACGCCATTTCCGCGCCCGCCTGCCAGTGTTTCTTTCGAACGCGCAGCGCATCATGAAGCAGCCCTGCCGCCCGGATCAGAGGAATGCTGAAACCGCAGCCTTTCTCGTTGAGCGCCTCTCCGATGCGCACCGCTGTCCGAGTCACCGCATCGCAGTGACGTATGACGTGTTCCGGCGTACCCATGCGTTCCAGAATCTTCCGGCACTGAGCTTCCGTAGGATATTTATTCCGATCATAGTACTCTATGAGATTCGCATAAGCCTCCTGCGTATCCATATCGTGCATAATGCTCTCGCAGTTAGTCTCCAGATAGATCATTTCTTTTTCATGCCGCGACGTCACCGATTTCATACCGTTCTCACCGAAACACTCCAGCACCTCCGGCGCAAAAGCCGCCGGTATCAGGAGAGGATGCCCCTTTTTTCCTTCGTAGCACGGTACGATAAAGCGCCCCGGCGCCTTATCGTACCGGTTGAGAAGCGCTTTGATGATGTAAGGCGGAATCAGCGGAACATCCACCGGTGTCATCAAGAAACAGTCGTTTCCGTTTTCGTACGCCGCCCGGACTCCCGCCTGAATCGAAGAAAACATTCCCTCTTCGAATTTTTCATTATATACTGCGCGCACACCCTCGTCTCTCAGAAAATCGCTGAGCAGTTCCGCCTGAAATCCCGTCACCACAAAAATGTCGTCCACTCCGGCTTTTTTAAAATGCCGGATGAGGATTTCCAGCGGATTGTGTCTGCCGATTTTCATCAGAGGTTTAAAATCTTTCATTCTCGACGAAAATCCCGCCGCTAATATCAGCCCTGCAGGCTTTCTTTCCTGATTCATATCTCTGTACTCCGTCTATATCGCCCGCATGCCTTGCGGCTGCGGTAAAAAATTTTATTTCTGTTATATTAATACTATACCATGCCGATGGGCATTGAGCCATTTTATTTTATTCCGACATGAGAACATTCTCTATTTATTATCTCATACGATAAACCATAAAATTCTGATGAAATCATCCGGGCGGAATATGTGAAAGATTTGAACAAGACACCGAAAAGCGTCCGCTCCCCGGACTTCCGTAAAGTCTCCGGTCTCTGACAGGAAACTGCAATTCCCTCTGCCGACGGCAGAAGCAACATCTTCCTCCCCTATTATATCAATTTTATCAAACAAAAACAAACAAAAACCATTATTTCCTATTGACATAAAAACTTCTTATGCTATACTTAGGTTAAGTTAGTTTTATTTCATTATCTTAAATGACAAAACACAATATAATAAACTTTCCTTAAAATTACGATTTGTGATATGGAAATGATACGGTTGTGATCTCCGTTTTGCAGGACGGCGATCCGGAAAATGCCGGCAGAAAACCGTTTTTCTACGGTTATGCAGCACAAAAAATACAAAAGATATCGGCAACAAAAACACAGGAAAAGCGCGGCAGATCAGCTGTCGTGCTTTTCTTTGACAAAAAACAGATTTTCCGGAACCGGGACATTCCGCTTGGCGATCCGGTGAATTTTCTGTTTTCCCGGTACAAGACCGGCTGCAGACGTGTTAAAATAACGTATAAAAGAGATTGACAGGCGGAAGCCCGCGCCGCCCCGGCGGCGGACTCGATCCACAGGATAAAAACCAAAGCACAGAAAAGAGGAATCATGAATACACAGAAAAAGGGCAGTTTCAGCCGTTGGAGCGGAAATTCCGCAGAATGGTACGAAGCGGCATCAAAATACACGCGCTATCATGAAAAATTAAAAACTCATATCGCACCTTATCTGAATCCGAAGGAAACCTGCTGCGAACTGGCCTGCGGCGCGGGAACGCTGGCACGCCATCTGGCGCCCCTCACCGCCCGGTACATTGCCAACGATATCGATCCCAGCTCGCTGGAATTCTGCTCCAGGCTTCAGAATCAGGAACCCGTCGCTAATTTGGAATTTCTTCCCGGAGACTGGAGAAAAGTCCTCGCGGGTAAAAAATTCGATACGGTGATCTTCAGCTATTTCAGCGCGATCTTCACCGACTGGGACGCACTCCGGCAGCTGGCCGAAAAAAAAATCATCGCCGTCGTCCCGCGTTACAGCCCTGACGAGATCGAAGAGAAAAAGAAAGCTTTCGCCGCGCGAAGCCGTTTTGGGAGGACTGCGGAAGAAGACTCTCCGGCGACGCCCGCCGGCCTGCCAAAAACCCGGAACGGCGCATACACAGATCTCCCGGACACGGCGGCGGAAAAGATTTCCGATACGCCGGGAGATACAAAAAAGAATAAAAAAACAGACGGAAAAAAAGGCCGCTCCTTCGAGACTATGGAGGCCATCGCCGAATTTTTAGACGAGCGCACGGTCTCCTACCGGCTCATTCCGCTGACCATGGAATTCGGACAACCCTGCGCTACGCTGGAAGAAGCGGAAGAATATGTGAGATATTACTATCGGTTCGAGAGAGAAGAAGAGCTGAAAGAATTCGTCCGCCTGAAATTTCAGCCCGCGGATTGCGGCTACTACTTTCCGAAGACGAAAAATATCGGCATCGTCGTCATCGACATGACGCCGGCGAAAAAAACGGAAGACAGATCTCCGCACCACAGTCTTCAGACTGTCTGCAAAGACCAAACATGAGAAAAGCCTCTGAAGCCGTCAGACTTCAGAGGCTTTTCCCGTATCTCAGAAATTCTATCGCATCCGTTAAAGTCACGGCGTCCCTTCCCATCGCGGCTCTTCCGCCCTTTCCGAAACCGGGGCGCCTTCTTTGTCATTTCTCATCCCAACGCGACGTCCAGAGCCATCATCAGACTGAATCCCACGCCGAAAGATACGGTGCCCACATTGGAATGCTCTCCCTGAGACATCTCGGGAATCAGCTCCTCCACCACCACGTACAGCATGGCTCCTGCGGCAAAACTCAGCAGATACGGCAGCGCGGGGATGACAAGTCCCGCGGCCAGGATCGTCAGAAACGCTGCTGCCGGTTCCACGATACCAGAGAGAGCGCCGCAGACAAAAGCGCGGCTCTTCTTCATGCCGGTAGCCCGCAGAGGCATGGAAATCACAGCGCCCTCCGGAAAATTCTGAATGGCGATTCCAAGAGAGAGCGTCAGAGCCCCCATAGCGGAAATCTCCATATTTCCCGCAAGATAACCGGCGTAGACGACACCCACGGCCATTCCCTCCGGTATATTATGAAGAGTCACGGCCAGCATCAGCATTGTGGATTTTGACAGATCGCTCTTCGGCCCCTCTGCCTTGTCACTGTTTCTGTGCAGATGCGGAATCACATGATCCAGCAGAAGCAGAAACAGAATCCCCGCCCAGACGCCGGCGACCGCAGGCAGAAAAGACCATTTGCCCATGGAAGAGGACTCTTCCATAGCGGGTATCAGAAGACTCCAAATAGAAGCAGCCACCATGACTCCGGCGGCAAAACCGGTCAGAGCCCGACCCACCCGGTCGCTCATCGTATTTCTCAGGAAAAAGACGCAGGCCGATCCGAGAAATGTGCCGGCAAAAGGAATAAAAATCCCATACAAAACTTCGGCTTGTATCACCTATCTACCTCCTTTTAACATCGGACGATCTGTAAAAAACCCCTATACAGACGATAACGCCTGTATAGGGGTTTTGCAATCATTTTTTCACGACAGAAGCCGAGTGATCTCAGAGGTCTAAGCCTTTCTCATCGATGACTTTACGCAGTTCCTGAAGGAAACCGCTGATAGATTCCCATTCCTCCGCAGTCTCGACCGGTGTCAGCTTATCTTCTTCAGGAATGTCAGGTCTGTAAGAGACGACGAACATATTTTTTCTGCCTTCTTCGTTTCTGGAATTATCCGTATAGACAAGATAGCTCTTTCCCGTCTCTTCGTTTTTAAACTTACTGATAATGTCGCATTCCAGCGGCAGGTTCTGGTCGTCGTAGACCGCAATCATATCGCCTTCGTATTCCATGATGATCCTCCGTACAGTTGTGCAGGTTCGGCAATTCGATAAAAGGCGCCTGAACCTGATCAGACGCCTCGATTGACAATGATATTAGAGAGCTCTTGTAACCTTGTTAGCTTTGATGCAATGTGTGCAAACATTCATCTTCTTTACTCTACCGTTTTCATTCACTCTTACTGTCTGAATATTCGGATTCCACTTTCTCTTCGTGTGGATGTTTGAGTGGCTTACAGCATTTCCTGAAACCTGACCTTTTCCGCATATCTCGCATTTTCTTGACAACTGAAACACCTCCTTCGCCGACCGTTATCGCTAACGGCATATATTCTGATAAACGGCTTTTTCCGCCTGGCGCAAAAAGCCATTTAATTTCATAAATTCATGAACAATCGAAATTATAACACAGATTCTGACCTGTGTAAAACGATTTCTGACCACTTTTAAAAATATTTTTTGATAAAAATCTGTCTTTCCGGTACCCCTGCCGGAAAAAAGTGATATTATGTAGATAAGAGCAGTTATACTGCATTCACACAATGCCGAATCTACATGAAATGAGGATAACTTATGGCAAGACCAGAAAAATGCAAGAGGATTTGCAGCCTTCCAAAAAATAATTATTTTTATGCAAAAAACGCCGATAATCAGGACGACATGCAGGTAATGACCCTTACCCTCGAAGAATACGAGACGATCCGGCTGATCGACTATATCGGTCTCACCCAGGAGCAATGCGCCGAGCAGATGCATGTAGCGCGTACCACGGTGCAGCGCCTGTATACCGACGCCCGCAAAAAACTGGCCGTTTATCTCGTCAAAGGGACTGCGCTTGAAGTCTGCGGAGGAAATTACGTGGTCTGCGAAAACAACGACACCTGCTGCCAGAAATTCAGCTGCGAACACAGAATCTGCGGCTGTTCCTGCGACGTTCGAACCTATGGATGTCACTGAGCGTAAATCTATCGTGTGCAAAATATTTTCACACAAATTATTTGCACAAACTTATCGTTTTATTATTGACATATGTTTAAAATAGTGGTTTAATTTACTTAGCGAATAAGCAGAACCGCAGGAATCCGGACTTCTGCGATCCCTGCGCGGAAAGGCATTTCAACTGTTTATGTTAGATAAACAAACTTCGATTTATTTATGTAACGTACGAGGCTGAAACGCTAAAACACTTTGAGAGTCGATCTATCGCATTGAAAGGAAGGTCTTCAAATGGCAGACAGCATGTACACAAACAAACACAACAGACACTTACCGATCTGCAAGTCCTGCACTGCTTCCGGCTGCAGAACAGACTGCATCAGAATCTTAGAGAGCCACGAAAAGAAAAAGGAATACGACTGGAATGAAATGATGAAGAACATCGACAATTCCATCAGTTATACAGGAGATGACGGCTGGTTCTAATCGGCCGCCGCTCTGTTTTTAAATTTGAAAAGAAAGAAGGAGATATTGTGGGGAGAATCGTTCATACTACAGACAGTATCGGCCGCAGAGGCGTAGCGCAGGGCGAAATCTGCAAGACATGTCCAGGCGGCTGCAAAACTGACTGCCTCAGAGCCGGTGTACGCATCGAACATACGCAGCGCATCGGCGGTTACGATTTTTCTATTTCTTTTGCGGAAATGGACACTTCGGAGTTCGTCGATCCACTGGATGATTTTTAATCGATAACATTTTATTACCGCTGTTGCAGGATCATCTCGGCAGCTGAAGGTACAGATCGGTTTACGGTTGGCTCCGTTCCGGTTTGACGCAGTCTTTTCCGGTCAGCACATTATCCCGTTTTTATTGTAGATTCTCAAAGCGGACGCTTCAAGAAGCGTCCGCTTTTTTGTACTCGTTTTCGCTGTTGCTCTGTTCTTTCCTGCTTCACCGTTTTTACTTTCTTTCTGTTATGCTTTCTGCCTTTCCCGCTCCGGTACATTTTCCTCCTTTTCTCTGTATTCAAAATAGGAAGATTACCGAGACTGAAACACTGCTCTTTTTCTGCTCAGATGTCTATGCCAGAAAACAGCCGACAGCAATCAGAGCGATTGCGGCTAAAATGATGAGAACTTTATGCGGCAGTACAAACAGACTTAAAATCAATACGCCGGTGATGATCAGAATCATGCCGGTAGATATCACTTTACAGTTTTTATTCCTTCTGGAAGGTCTCTTTCTTCTTTTGCAGCTCATGGAAGATCGCCTCCTCTCTTCTTTACGCCGGGTATATTGCAGATATTCCTATATAATATGAAGAAAAATCTTTCCCGTTGCAGAAAAACAAGGAGATTGGAAAAGAAAAGAATGCCGCTGCGGGAAACCCCCGAGCGGCAAATTATCTTCGGTATACTATATCCGGACTTTTGTCGGGCCGGTTATTCTTCTTCCTTCATCCGTTCGATCACACTGATATAGCCGTCGGCACCGTACTGAAGGGTTCGGTTGATCCGGCTGATGGTCGCGGTACTTGCGCCTGTCGCCTCCTCGATCTCGCTGTAAGTCTTTTTATCGAGAAGCAGCTTAGCTACGCCGTAACGCTGTGCCATAGCCCGGATTTCTTTGACGGTGCACAGATCAGAGAAAAACTTGTAACATTCATCCAGATCCTCGATAGACATAATCGCATCGAAAAGATCGTCTGCCGCCCTGTTCTTTATTTTGGATTCATAACCCATCTCACTCCTCCTAATTTTGTCCGCCTGCGTTTTTCCGTTTCCCCGCAGACAGAGCATCACTCCGCTGAACCGCTCTTCAGCGCTTTTATACACTACAGTATTATACTACAGCAGAGTGAGAAGGACAATATCCCTGCAGGATTTGTTCTGCAATATTCTTTCCACAAATTTTGCAGCGGCAGGATCTGCGGAGGCTTTTTTGAGATATTCTGCAAAAGACTTCGCTCCTCCAGGATGCGCCGGACGCGAAAAGCTCACGACACCCATATACCGCGGATCATACACTGAACCGAACTTCTTCCCCTCCATACGTTGATATCCAAAGACGCGATCAGCCGGACCTCACAGCCCGGATTTAATGTCCCGACGATTTCCTCTTCCACATCAAACCATACCGCGTCAAAAAGAGTTCCCCCTTCGCCTTCACAGCGAAGTTTCAGATATTGGCCGCTTCCGCCCATCCTCATTACGCTCTTGACCAACACATCCCGAATGAGAAAGACCGGCTGAGGATTGCCTTCGCCGAAGGGTTCAAGCTTTGCAATCTGCATCGCAAAATCCAGCGTCACATCCGCGGAAGAAATCTCCGCATCCCAGTTCAGTTGATAATGCAGGAGCTGAGGATCCTCTGACACCAGACAGCGAACACTTTCGTTGAGGGATCGGCGAAGTTCCGCGAGATTTTCCCGTTTCATGGAAAATCCACAGGCTCCCGCGTGGCCGCCGAATTTGATATAGAGATGACTGCAGCGAGACATGATCTGATGAAGATCGATGCCTTCTACGCTTCGCCCCGTTCCTTTGACAATCCCCTCCTCTTCCGTATCTGTGACGATGATGACCGGGCGATAGAATTCTTCTTTCAGCTTGCCCGCTACGATTCCCATCACACCTTCGTGTCCGTTCCCGGCATCATAGATCAGAAAAAGATCCTGAGAATCATCCGCACGGATCGCCTCCCGCGCCCTTTCAAAAATTCTGTCCTGAATCGACTTCCTCTGTGCATTCAGAGTCTTCAGTTCCTCCACCAGACTGCTGATTTCCTCATCCTGTCTGCCGGTAAGCAGCCGTACCCCTTCGGCCGCTTCTTTCATCCGGCCGGCTGCATTGATATGGGGTACAATCCCAAAAGCTACGTTGGTGGAAGTGAGCTTGGAAGGATCCATTCCGATGCCCTCGATGAGCATTTTGAGACCCGGGCGTTCTCCTCTGGCGATGCGGTCAAATCCGTATTTCACCAGAGTTCTGTTTTCATCCACCAGAGGCACGATATCCCCGATGGTTGCGACACAGACCATATCCAGCAGACAGTTGATGTCGTTCTTAGGCAGTTTCAGAGTCCTCTGTAACCCCTGAGTCAGCTTAAACGCTACGCCGCAGCCGCAGAGATAAGAAAAAGGATAGGTATCGTCTGTCTGTTTCGGATTCAGCATGATGCAATCCGGGCTTCTGCCGTCCACATTGTGGTGGTCTGTCACGATGGCTTTCATCCCCAGCTCTTTGATATGCTCCACTTCCCGGTAAGAGACACAGCCGCAGTCTACCGTCACGACGAGATCAGCGCCCCGCCGATGAATTTCATCGATCGCCGAAAGATTCAGCCCATAACCTTCGGAAAAACGCGATGGAATATAATAGATCACATTGCGTGTGAGATTGGACAGAAACTCATACAGAAGGGATACTGACGTAACGCCGTCCGCGTCATAATCGCCATAGATACAGATCTTCTTTCCGTCTTCGATATGCTGCAGCACGAGATCTACCGCTTCCCTCATCCCCTTCATGGCGAAAGGATCATAAGTTTTACGGGGAATCGGAGAAAGAAATTCCTCGATATCCTCTGCCGTCTGACATCCTCTTTTTTTCAATATACCGGTCAGTACCGGATGAAGTTTGATCGTTTCCATATTTTTTGCTCTCTTCGCTGCCATCTGAAAAAGAGGGAATTTCAAAAGCCGGCAGGCTTACACAGCCCGTCTTTCTCCCGGCGAAGACAAAAATTAGCTCTGCCGGGGAAAGACAGACTGCCTGACGGACCGCTGAAATACCCTCTTGTCAATTTTTTATTCTGCTTGCTTTATTTTTACGTCTTGTTTTTACTCTGATTCAGAGCGGAATTCCCGGGGAAAATCCGCAGATTGATGCTCCGCCGGTCTCAGCCGCCGGGCCGGACAGAGAAAAATACGGCGGCTATCCCTGTACATAACTCAGCGGAGAAGTCGTCGAACCGTTGAGTCTCACTTCAAAATGACAGTGAGAGCCGGTAGACTGTCCGGTAGAACCCGCTTTCGCGATCGTCTGCCCCTTCGTCACAGTCTGTCCTTTGCTGACCACCAGGGAGCTATTATGACCGTAAAGCGTCACCAGACCACCGCCGTGATCGATCATGACACACTTTCCGTAACCGCCGTAAGTCTGAGCCATGATAACCGTGCCGCTGGCCGCTGCGATAATCGGCGTTCCCGTAGGCGCCGGAATATCCAGACCGGAATGGAATTTCTTCGTATGCAGAATCGGGTGAATCCGATATCCGTAAGGTGAAGAAATATTATAATAACCAGGCACCGGCCACAGCATCTGTCCTCCGGTATACTGAGAAGTAGCGCTGGAGCTCACATTGGAAGACGCCTGTTGCTGGCGAATCATCGCCGTAAGTTCATCCGCTTCCTTATTGAGCTGATCGATCTGCGCTTCGATAGCCGCATTGTCGCTGGCCACCTCAGCCTTCAGCGCTTCCACATCGCTTTTCTCAGCCGCTAATTCTTCTTTTTCCGTCTCCTGCTCTGTCTGCTGATCATCCTGCTTTGTCTTCAGAGATTCCAGCTCCTGCTTTTTCTGTTCAATCAGATCGTGCTGTTCCTGAATCTGCTCCAAAACATCCATGTCATTGTCGTAAATCTTCTGAACCATGTCCAGATTCGTCAGGAATTCAGAAATGCTGGAGGAACCCAGCAGGATCTGCAGAATGCTGGTTTCACCATTTTTATACATCACGCGAAGACGCTTGCCGAGAGAATCGTTCTGCTCTGTCATCTGGGATTCCGTCTCGGCTAACTGTTCTTCGGCAGCCGCGATTTCATCTTCTGTCTTCTGAATCTCCGCTTCCAGCTCCGCGATCTTCGTTTCGCGGGATTCGATCTGATCGTTGAGAGCATCGATCTGAGCCACGAGCTCATTTTCCTTCTTTTCGCCTTCTTTTAGCTTATCTTTTGCTGAACTTATCTGATCGTTTACCGAATCCAGTTTGGAAGAACTGCTCTCCGCATAGACGAACCCCGACGTTACCGTACCTGTCAGAAGCGCCGCCGCTGTGAGGATTGCAATCATTCGTTTTCTGCACATAAATTCTCTTTCTCCTTTCAAGCTTCGTTGTCTGCTGCAATATCTGCCGTAACACAGGACTCTTTCGTGTCTTTCGACCTTTTTTGTCCGCTCTGATCTTATCTGCGTCTAAGCATCCAGGAACTTCCGCATCGAAATGATGCTGCCTCCCGCGCCGATGCTTATGCCGAGTGACGTAAATATGATAATCAGATTGGCACTCATAAATCCGATCGGAACCAGTCCGGTGGAGAAGAGCACGAGAAACTGCAGACTAAGGGCATTTGACAGATAGTAGTACAGCAGCGAGATCAGCCCGGAAGATATCGCCGCTGCGATCATTCCGATGATAATGCCTTCTGCCAGGAAAGGCCCGCGGATAAACCAGTTTGTCGCCCCCACATACTTCATAATGCTGATCTCCCGGCCCCTTGCCAGTACCGTCAGCTTTACGGTATTGGACACCACCACGACGGAGACGATAATCAGAAATATGATAATCACCAGGGCTCCCGCCTGAACGGCGCCGGTAATCTTCAGAATTTTGTCCACCTCTGCCTGACTGTCCTTGATATCTTCTACTCCAGAGAAGTTCTCCGCGAAGGTCACGATGCTTTCCGAATCCTCCACGTCTTTGACGGTCACCTGAATAGACCGGGGCAGCGGATTTTCCGAGAGACCGTCCAGCAGATAGGCATTTTCCCCCCAGCGCGTCTGCATCTCCTGCATAGCGTCCTCTTTGGTGAGATATTCTACCTCTGCCACCGTATCGAGAGCTTCAAACTCTTTTACCATGGTCTGAATCTCTTCTTCCGGCGTTTCATCCAGAAGGTAGACTTCCACCATGTCAAACTGCTGCTCCATATTCGCTGTCATCAGATTTACATTTACCGCCAGAATAAAAAACATTCCCAGAATCAGCAGCATCGCTGTAATAGAAAACAGCGACGTCAGCGCCATCGTCTTGTTTCTGACCAGCTGCAGCAGCGACTGTTTCAATGTATAGAAGAAGGATTTTATCATAAATCGGTACCTCCTCCTCTTTTTTTGCGAATCTTTCGCTTGGCTCCGCCGGTTTTCACCGCCGGTGCGGCGAAAGATGCGTCTTTTTCCTGAGAGGCCGTATCGTTTTCCGGTTCGTCTTTCTTCACAGTCTCCGCAGATGCCGGAGAGGTCTCCACTGCTGACCCGGAAACTTTCGGCTCTGCACTGTCTTCCGGCAGAATCCCTCTCCCGTCTCCAGCACTCACCGGAATCTCATCTTCACCGACAAGTTCGCTCATCTGGCTGATTTCGCCGAAAATGCTCAGATCCTCTTCGCTGAGACCGGAGGTCAGACTTTCGTTGATCATCCCGGCCTGAAGGACGTCGCTTTCGCTCTCCGCGATCATATCGTCCAAAACAGCCTGAACCGGCATGTCCGGCTCGTCGGTCTGTATGTAAAAACCGGCGGCATCGTCCCGCACGACTCTGCCTTCCGCGATCTGAATGACTCTCTTTCCCATGCGGTCTACGATGTCTTTCGCATGGGTCACCATGACTACCGTCGTCCCCCGCAGGTTGATCTGATCCAGAAGATTCATAATTTCCCAGGATTTTTCCGGATCCAGGTTGCCCGTAGGCTCGTCCGCGATCAGCACCTTGGGATTGTTTACGATAGCTCTGGCAATCGCCACTCTCTGCGCCTCTCCTCCGGAAAGCTCGTGAGGATAACGTTCCGCCTGCTCGCTGATCCCCACTAACTTCAAAATATGAGGAACCTGTTCTTTGATCAGCTTTTTGCGCTGATGAACGGCTTCCATAGCGAAGGCCACATTTTCATAAACGGTCTTTTTCGGCAGAAGCCGAAAATCCTGAAATACGATGCCGAGATCTCTTCGAAGCCCCGGAATCAGCCGTTTCGGCAGTCGGGTAATATCCCTGCCCCGGAAAAAAATCTGCCCTTTTTCCGGATCGATTTCTTTCAGGATCAGTTTGATAAATGTCGATTTGCCCGCCCCGCTGGGACCTACTAAAAAGACGAACTCGCCGTCATCGATCGAAAGATTCACGTCCGAAAGTCCCGCTTTGTCGCCGTAGGATTTCGTGACATTTTTAAATTCTATCATCGGCTGTCCTTCCTGATTTTTCTTTTCTGTTTTATGCGGATCCGCGTTGCCGGCCGCATACGTATTTATTATAATATATTGGAAGAAAAAGTGCAAATTTATCGCCGTTTTCCTCTCTCATACGACAATATCCCGCAATATTCGGGCTTATACACCATATTACTCTACTCTGTTTTTTTGTTGATTCTGTGAAAAGGAGAAAAAAATGTCCCATCTCGAAAATTCTCACAAACACATCCTTCGCCGGCAGATGCTGAACAGACGGGATCAGCTTCCGGAATCTCAGACCACATCAGTTTCCGGATCGCTCTGGCATTTTCTTTCTCCCGTGCTGACGTCTGCTCAGAAAAAAAGAAAAACACCGCTGACGGTGATGGCATATATGTCATTCCGCGGAGAATTTCCCACACAAGATTTCTGTCAGAGAGTGCTGGACCGCGGAATAGAGCTGATCCTCCCCTTCACAGATCCGAACTTTGTCATCCACCCCTGCCGCGTACACCATCTCGATGAACTAAAAGTATCTCCTCTCGGAATCAGGGAGCCGGATCCTTCCGTGAGTCCCGAAGTTTCCGTGCAGGAACCTGATTTTATTCTGCTGCCCGGCGTGGTTTTCGACCGCTGCGGAAACAGAATCGGCTTCGGCCGCGGATGCTATGACCGTTTTCTCGCGCAGAGAACGCGTCCTGTGACGCTGATCGGCGCCGCTTACGATTTTCAGGTGGTCAGCGGCATTCTGCCGGCAGATCCCGGAGATATTCCCGCAGACTATATCGTCACCGAAAGCGGATTGATCTCCTGCACTGAATACAGAATGTCAACGCCGGAGACATACCTCACAGAGTGAGGTATGATTATTTCATCTTCCAATATTATCCATATTATATATCATTTTACATTTTATGTCAATTTATTATTTTCCGTCTCTGTACAGCCGTCGGCTCTGCAATAGTTCTTCAGTATTTTTCCGCCGTCAGCTTCCGGATTTTCTTTCCTGTTTTTCCCGGCTTCTGACACTTCCTGTATCCCGGCGCCGCCGTTTTTTCCGTCCGCCCCCTCTGCACTTTTCGTCAGAATCCGCACCCAGCGAAATCTGTTGCAGACGATCGCGTTCGGAATACATTTCAAAATCTGATCCGCTTTCAGAAAGCAGAATGTGATCTCCGGCGGAAACCGGAACACAAAAGCGCTGAGAAAAGCGGAAGGAATCGTAAAAAGCCACATGAACAGATTGTCCACCAGAGCCACATAGTGCGTAACCCCGCCGCCGGCGATAATCCCCGCCTCTACCGGATATTCATAACAGCTTCCTACGGTCGCCGCGCTGAGAATCACCAGAAAATGCACGGCGAGGACCGCAGTCTCGTCGGAGATCGCATAAATTCCCACGATCAGATCTTTAAAGAGAAACAGCAGTCCTGCGGAAACGACACCGATCACTACAAAAATACCCTGCATCGTCTTCGCATAAGATCTCACGATATCCAGCCTGCCCTGCCCGACCGTCTTTCCCATCGTGACAGATGCGGTATTGGCGCACGCTGTTCCCACCACGGCAAAGATCTGAAAGATGACGACTGCAATACTGTTGGCTGCGATCGCCTCCGCGCTGATATGCCCCAGTATGGAAGTCTGCGCCGCCTGAGCCACACCCCAGAGCGCGCCGCTGACCATTAGCGGAGAAGCTACCCGGATATAGTCCTTCAGATAAGTAAAATTGATCTGAAAAATATCCCGCAGCTTCATCTGAAGCTTCCGGTCGATAAAGAGAAGATAGACAAATACGATGATCAGTTCCACCGCTCTGCTGATCAGAGTTGCGGCAGCCGCCCCCGCGATTCCCAGCTGCGGCGCTCCGAAATTGCCGTAGATCAGGCAGTAGTTGAGACAGACATTGATGCAGATCGTACTCAGAGACATGACCGTTCCCACCACCGCGGTCTCTACACTCTGCAGAGAATACATCAGAGAGCTGGATACAGAATAGATGAGATACGTCCAGCAGATGATCCTGAGATACTTTAACCCTTCCTGTATGACCGCCGTATCGTCGGTAAACAGAGACAGCAGTCCCTCCGGCGCGATCACAGCAGCGGCGAAAAACAGAACGCCCGCCAGAAATCCGAGTTTCACACCCATAGAAATAATTTTCTTTATCGGTTCCGTCGCTCTCTTTCCCCAATACTGAGAAGCGAGAACTACGATACCCATACCGATACCCGAAGAGACCTGCTGCAGGGTAAATTGTATCTGATTGACCAGCGTAGCTCCGGAGAGCGCCAGCTCTGAATAAGTTCCCAGCATAATATTGTCCGCCATATTTACGGTGAGCGCAGTGAGCTGCTGCAGTGAAATGATAAACAGAAGCGGAAAAAACGTGCGGTAAAAATTCCGTTCTCTGGTAAAAATTCCGAATATCTTATTATCTCTGTCCGGAGGAAGCTCCGTCCATACGTTCTTTTTCATTCTCTCTCCCCGAAATATTTCCTGATAATTTCCAACGATAATGCCCTCTGTGTTCTTTAGCGGCAGTCTTTCGTAACCGTATTTTCCGCTCATGACAGGTTACCACAAATGACACGCCTTGTCTCGTTTTCTTTTTTCAGCCGCAGAAAAAGAAAATCTCCCTTTGCAAAACAACTGTCTGCACCGCAGGGAGACTTATCTCTCAAAATTTTCTAATTATACCAGAAACTTCCGGCCAAAATCACGCTTCCGTACCGCCGAACAGTCTCAGGCCGAAATTGTAAAGCGCGTTCTGCCAGACGGTATTCTGATGGCCGCCTTCCATATCGTAAAATATGTGCTCCACACCGTTTTCCGTCATGTTTTCGTGAATCCGGTAGGTCTCCGCTCCGCAGACGTCGTCCTGACGGCCCACGCACAGCATCAGCATTTCGAAATTCCCCGCCGACGGATCTACAGTAAATTCGCGGATCAGAGGCGCCATCGCCGACTGTCCGGAAGAATCCGGATCCCCAAGAACTCTGGCTGAGGAAAAGGCGCCCACATAACCGAAGAGCTCCGGGTGACGGAACGCTGTATTCAGCGCATTGCGGCCGCCCATGGAATTCCCCGCGACAGCGGTGTTTTCTCTGCCCGGCTTCACTGAATAGTGACTGTTGATATACGGCATCAGCGAAGTCACCAGATCTTCCTCCGTCCGGTCATAAGCCTCGACCTTTTCCCGGAGACTCAGCCCGTCAGTATCCTCGTTTTCATTTACCGCACTGTTGGGAAAGACGACGATCATCTCCGGCACGCCGTAAAGATATGTCAGATTCTGAAGAATAATATGCCCGTCTTTATTCTTCCAAGTCCGGTGACTTCCGTCCAGACCGTGGAGAAGATAGAGCACCGGGTACTGCCGATCCGCATCATAATCCGCCGGCAGAAGGATATTCGCGTGACGCTTTGTACCGGTCACTTCCGAGTCATAGGTGATCGTCTCCGGCTGACTGTACTGAAATTCCGGATGTTCCTTCATATAATAAGGATTTTCCGAAAGATCCACCGCAATTCCCTGCTCATTCACCGCCTGATCATACTGCTTCGCCTCTGCGCGAAGTTCCGCCTGCCGGCTCGTCGCTGTCTCCGAGCCGGCGCAGCCGGAAAACGCCGTACAGAGACACAGCAACAGTGCAGTAGCGGCGGCAAATTTTCCTCTGCGACGAAACCACACGTCTTTCCGCGCTGTCCCGCGCTCTTTCATCCTTCGTTTACTCATGAAATCCCCCTCTTTTCTTACCCGCCGGCAGAAACCGGCTTTTTTCGCTATTTTATTCCCATGTATCCCCGGAGTCAAATGCGTATCATGTATTATCCGCCATGTCTGAAAAACATGAAAAGAATGCGTCCCGAAGTTGACGGCCGGCCGCCGCTCGGTTAGAATCTGATCAAGACAAGCATTTTCAACGGAACCCGTCCGCTTCAGAAAACGGCGGAAACAGATTGTCGTCCGTCAGAAGACTCAGCGGCTCTCCTGCCCGCGGGAAAAAATACAATTCAGGACCGATCGCCGGTCAGAAAGGAATCCCATGAAAATCAGCACAAAACTGCGCCCGGAAGAACTTCCAGCGCATATCGGCGAAAAAATAAAAAATCTAACGGAGCTCACCGGAGGTCAGAACGCCGGAATCCTCATCCACGATGAACAGGTCATCGTCTGCGACTGGTCGGAGGCGGAGGGTCTCCCCTATGTGACCTTTTCCTACGATCTCATCTTCACCGATGGCGACGATATCACGCTGACCGGGGTGAAATACATTGAAGACGTGCGCGAAGCACTTCCCGGCACCATGGAATACGACCCGCAGCGAAAGACGCTCCGCGGCAGAGGCATGGATATCCTGAGCGACACCATCGGCGACATCCCGGCGCTTTTCGGTTACCGCGTGAAAGGCGGCCGGCAGCCTGAATTTGCAGAAGACGGAAGCGTCCTTTCCGTCCCGGCGGTATGTTATTATCTCACCGGAGGCGGAGAAATCGTGATTGCCGTCGCACCAGAATCCTGGAAATAGTCCCGTAAAAATGCGCCGGACAGTCCGCCCGGCGCTTCAGAAATGTTCCTCTTCCGCAAGCTGCGGCTTATTTTTCTATACTCTCAGTTTAAACGTCTTCGGAGCGAACTTATATACCAGAACGCTGGCCGCGATACAGTACAGGACACAGAAGAGGATGGTCATTCCGCCGAAAATCATGGTGGACATCCGGATCTGCATCATAAAAAAGCATATGAAATACGTGACGATCGTCACTATGCGGTATGTAGCGCTCTTAATCTCCGTGCCTGCGTTATACGGCTGCAGCAGATAGTAAATCGTCAGATAATGCACCGAAAAGAAAATGCTCAGGCAGATGATCGACACGAAAAGCACCGCATAGTTCACGGGGTTTTCCGTCCCTCCGGAAGCGTACAGCAGCCCCGCCAGACCGCCGCCGATCACCGCCGCCGGCAGCAGATTGACCTTGACGATTTCCCGGAGACGAATCTGAAACAGTTTCAGCACAAACTTTGGCTGTTTATAGAAAGAATACGTCAGCAGACTGTGATCGCAGTTCATAAACAGCGCCTGAGTAAAGCCGGTTCCCCGGTTGATAGCATACATAATGAATACAAAATACGGCAGATAAACCATCAATAATTCGTTGGTCGTCTTCCTGAATTCCGGAGACAGATAAAACCCCAAAAGAGCCGCGCAGACAATCCCCAGAGATACCAGCGCGATTTTCCTGGAAGTCTTCCACAAAAGTCTCTGATGCCGCCGGATAAACAGCTCATTGAGATATTCAAATCCCTTTTTCCGGCTGGTGATCGTCGTGTCCGCGGAGATCATTTTACGGCTCTGTTCCCTGGTCTGCGTCTTCATCTGTCCGCGAAGATCCATCTGATTTTTCGCCTGACTCAGGATCTGACGATAGACGTCCTTGTAATCCTTAAACCCGGCGACCTTCCATACGGACAGAAGCCCTCCGGCGGTGACCGCGATCATCAGTCCCGCAGAAACCGCCGCAGGAAGAACAAAGCCGGCGGCCGGCGGTATACATGCCGCAGCCATGAGCAGAGCGAAGACAATCCATCCGAACCTTCCCAGCTGATTTTCATTGGTGATCTTTCCCGTCTTTTCATAGCGGTGCAGGGTGACCATCACGATCAGCAGCTTGGCGCCGGCGACAAAAAACGGGATCAGAAGGCAAATCCACAGCGGCACCCCTTTGTACAGACCGAAAAACAGCGAGAACGGCAGAAATCCCACGATAACTTTCAGAATCGCATACGTGTAATCTGTCAGCGCATATTCCCGCGCGTTCATGCGCATCAGCATCACCGCGTAGAATTTATCCTTCGTCGGATTAAACAGGTAAGTATTCATAAAAGCGCCGATGACCGTCAGAAAAAACAATAGATGCAAAAACATCTGATCCTGATTCACTTTGCTGTACAGAGGACAGATACCGAACAGCAGCAGCAGATAAAGAAATTTTCCCGCAAAGATGGAAAAGAATTCCCATACGGCGGCGATGATATTGGCCAGAACCTTCAGATCCTGAAAACCATACAGCGAGTCTGGAAGAATCCGTTTCAGCAGCGGAACCTGTTTCAGCGAAAAGATCACGCTGTTGGCCCGGTAAGAATTTTTCAGCCTAAATGCGATTTGAAATGTCTTATTCATGACCATCCTCCCGCAGCGCCGCGATAATTTTCTCTTTAAACTCTTTGCTGTCCAGATCGCTCTTGTCCACCACTTCCAGTTCTCCGTGATTGAGCAGAACGATTTCATCGCAGAGATCCAGCGCCAGATCCATGATATGAGTGGAAAAAATCGTGATACGGTCTGACTTTAAAGCCCTCAGCAGCTGTTTCATCTCTTCCGCCACGACCACATCCAGCGACGTCAGCGGCTCATCCAGGAGCAGAATCTCCGGCTTGGCGATGATGTTGATCAGCATCTGCATTTTATTTTTCATCCCGTGAGAATAATCTTTCATCAGCTTATCCCGGTCTTCCGGAGCGATGCTCACATAATCAAAATACGTGTCGATAGGCTGCAGGTCCTCGATATATTTTTCATTGATTTCCAGAAAAAATTTCAGAAATTCCCTGCCGGTGAGAAATTCCGGTACGGTAGGCGTAGACAGCACATAGCCGATATCTTCCGGCCTCACCTCTCTTCTGCCCTCCTCCGTCTCCAGATAAAACTGACCCCCGTCCGTCCTGATATCCCGGTTGAGGCAATTGAAAAGCGTGGTCTTTCCCGCTCCGTTTCTTCCCAGCAGTCCGTAAATCTTACCGCTTTCAAAGGTAAAATCGATATCCTGCAGGACGCGTTTCGCTTCAAAGTGCTTTGACAGATGTTCGATTACAAATTTCATAAACCCTGTTCCCTTTCCTTTTTCTCATAAACTCATTTCCCTGTTCTCCGCCCCGTTCTTCTCTCCGTCTACCGGAGAGACGCACACGCAAGAGACCGGCGCGCAAAATATCTGCGCGGTGAAAAGAAGACTCCGATCCGGACAGAGACAAAAATGATTTTATCATAAAACTAATTCCTATGGAAATGCAGCTTGAGAAATAATGAAAATTAAGGAATCGGGAAATCGAATCTTTTTTCTGTCATTCATTTTTCTTTCACGAAAATTCCGGCTTCAGACCTCTGACCGGATCTTGTCGGTGCATAATTCAAGAAACAACTGCATCAGCGGGCTGAGCCATTTGTTTTTATGATGGCCGCAGATCGCGGTAATCGTCGTACCGGTTAATTCGGTAGGGATTTCTGCAAGGCTTCCCTCCGCTAACTCCGCCTGTACGGAAAAACGCGGCAGATAGGATATCCCCACATCGCTCTTCACGAGATTTTTGATCGTGGGAATGCTCCAGAGTTCGATAGTGTGATCGAGTGCGATAGACTTTTGGCCGAGGTAGCGTTCAAATATCTGGCGGAATACACAGGAAGGCTCATTGATGATAAACGGCACCGGTATATTTTGGTCTGCCGTAATAAAATCAGGGTACTGCCTTCTGATTTCCGGTGACGCCACCAGCGCTAACGAATATGTACCGAGTGCATGTGTAGTGAGACTCCTTCCGAAGCCTCCCACACAATCGTAAAATACACCGATATCCAGCGAACCGGCCAGCAGTTCATCCCGTATCTCGTAACAATTCATCGACCGCAGAAACAGCCGTCCCTTCGGCGCCTGCCGGTGAAATTCTTTCAGAACCGCCGGCATGTGACTGTACAGCAGCGTCTCTCCGACGCCGATACGCAAAGTCCCCCGGCATTCTGCCAGATCATTTCTGAAATTCTGCAGCCGGTCTATCGAAGACAAAACTTCATCTACATAAGGGAGCAGATCTTCACCGGCTTTTGTGAGAACCATTCTTCTGCCGATCTTTTCAAACAGACGGACGGAAAGTTCCCGTTCCAGCTGACCGATTTGAAAGGTGATCGTAGACTGTGTATAATTCAGACGCTCCGCAGCCTTGGAAAAACCGCCCTCTTCTACAATCATCCGAAAGGTATTTAAATATTTTAATTCCATCTGATCGCTCCTATATACTTCAATATAATTAAATTATAATTTTAAATATATCAATTTGATAAAAATATCTATTCGGTTGTATTATATATAGAAAAAAGGAGGTTCACAAGTGTTACTTTCAGCGATTCTTTCCTATCTGCCCTACTCCCTGGCGACGGCTTTTACACCGGGGCCAAACAATATTCTCGCCTTCTATTCTGTCAGCCAGAAGGGCTGGCGCCGGGGAAAAAGTATCCTATGCGGCATCGGATTCGGTTTTCTCAGCGTCATGATCCTCTGCGCCCTGTTCTGCTATGAGCTGGTGACATATCTCCCTTCTGTCACCGGGATTCTGAAATATGCAGGCGCCGCTTATATCGTTTTTCTCGCAGTCCATATCGCTTTGAGCCGGCCCGATGATGCGGAATATACGAAGATCTCTTTCTCAAAAGGTTTCTTTCTGCAATTTGTCAACGCAAAGATCATTCTCTACGCGATCACCGTTTATACAGGCTATCTCTCACCTCATGGCCAGACGCTCCGCTCACTTCTGATTCACGCATGAGTCATGACAGCCACAGGAATGGCAGGAATTCTGACCTGGGCCGCCGCGGGAAATATATTTCAAGAATTCCTGACAAAATATTACCGGCCGTTTCATATTCTGATGAGTCTGATTCTTTTGTGGTGCGCGTTCTCTCTTCTGCTCGGCCGCTGAAATAATCAGCCAAATCCATTGATAATACCGGAATGTTAAATCCGGTTGACAAATTGCCAGTTCTCACAGGCAGCCATTTTCTCCGATCTCTGTTATAATTTAGATGTACAGAATCAGGCAGACATTCTTTTATCCGGATCGGCGCTTTCACAGCGCAGAAAAATCCTCAGAGGAAAAAATGACGATAACAGAATCAATTGCCGTTTCAAAAGGAAAAAAGGAGGCAGATAGACCGATGTCATTTAAGGAACAACTGATTCGGCTGAGAAAACAGAGAGGACTATCGCAGGAACAACTGGGACAGCATATCGGAGTCTCAAGACAGACCGTTTCCAAATGGGAGCTGGGCGACACGACGCCGGAACTGGAAAAACTCATTCAGATAAGCCGCTTCTTCGATATCTCTATCGACACTCTGGTAGGAAACGAGGATGAAAAGAACGCTGCCTCACAGGAAAGCAAAACAGGAAAATCGGAGAGAACGGGCTCTTTGGAAAAAGTCAGCTGTCTTCGCATCGACGGCCAGCCGAGCACAGGAGAAAAAACAAAACCTTCTTCTCTCGACTGGCACTACGAATACAAAAGCGAGAAAAAAATCGGCGGCCTTCCGCTGATTCATGTAAATATCGGAAGGCGGCCGAGAAAAGCGAAGGGAATTATCGCCGTAGGCGGTATCGCTCAGGGAGTCGTAGCGATAGGCGCCGTCTCGTTCGGTCTTCTCTCCCTCGGCGCAGTTTCTCTGGGTATCCTGTCGCTGGGCTGCGCGGCGCTGGGTCTTTTGACAGCCGTGGGCGGCATCGCAGCAGGGTCTCTGGCGATGGGTGGACTGGCCATCGGTATCCTCGCTTTCGGCGGACAGGCCGTGGGTATCTACGCCATCGGCGGCAGCGCTCTGGGAGCTCACATCGCCGCCGGCGCTCTGGCTCACGCGCCTGTCGCTGTCGGGGATCAGATTTCCGGCGATCTTCTGTTTGACATACACAATCATATTACCGACGGAGAAATAGCGGATGCGATTCTCAGCCGCTTTCCGAAAACTCCGGCGATCATCGTGAAACTGTTCGAAATGATTTCGTAATCCAAAAAACACGTCATATAACAGAAAAGGAGAAACCGCACAGAAACGCAGTTTCTCCTTTTTCGGTCTCTTTTCATTTCAGCACTGTGTTTTTTAACCAGCACAGCGCGAAAAACCTCCGGATTCGTCTCTTCAAAAATCCGGCTTCGGTCTGTAGATTTCATACGGCTCACTCTATAAAAGAATTGCTCAGGATATAAAACTCTTCCTGGCTCGGCAGGTTTTTCTTTTCCATCGGCGTCAGGGTATCGTCATATCGCTGCGCTTCCCGGGGATCGATGGCCGACATGACCGGACTGTCACGATACACCCATTTTTTTCCTTTCAGGGAGCCGTCGGAGAGTTCCTTTACCATCATCGCCGCCGGATATTTTCCGTTTTCCACGCAGATATCATATCTCCTGCAGCTTTGAAACCCGAGATGCACGTAATTCGCCGGACTGCCGACGATGACAACCGCGTCATATCCCATCTCCGCCGCTCTCTGAAGAGAATACTCTATGAGCGATGTTCCGTAACCTTTTCTCTGAAACTCCGGCGCGATACTCACCGGACCGAAGGTGAGTATTTCCTTCTCCGTCCCGGTCTCGTCTGTCAGAGCCGCCTTCGTATACATGATATTACCGATGACCTGTCCGTCCAGTTCCAGGACAAGATCCAGTTCGGGTACAAAGTCTTCATGTCCCCGCATGACACGCACCAGATAGTGTTCCATACATCCGGGAATGTAAAGATTATAAAAGGCTTCTCTCGTAATTCGCTCCACTTCGTTATAATCGGATTCTCTCTCATTTCTGATCACTGCTTTATTCACTGTACTACCTTTTCTCTCTGCTTCTCTTCAATTATCTCGATGAATGATCTGAATATGCGGTATATACGGCAAAAAACTCCGTCTGCCGTTCAGACTCAGATGCGTAAATTTTTTCCGGCGGTGAAACAAAATTTCTGCTTTGGAATTCTCTCGCTCCTTTCAACAATCCTCAGATCTCCGCTACACTCTCGCATCGTGTTTCGCCGGATTGTCGATGAGACTGCCGTCGCCGCTAAAACGGGAGCCATGGCAGGGACAATCCCAGGTATGCTCCGATGGATTCCACTTCAGTGCGCAGCCCAGGTGAGGACAGCGCCTCAGAGAAGGCGTCAGAAGGTTTATCACGGATTCGATTCCGTTGACAAACAACTGCGGATGAAGAATGCTGCGGTCCGGTGCGAATACAGGACTCCATTCGTTTTCCCGCTCCAGAATCTGATCCCGCAGAAGCAAAGCCGCCGCCATAGAAGAGGTCATACCCCATTTGTTAAACCCGGCAGCGACATAAAAATCCGGCGTATTTCTGGAATAGGCCCCGATATACGGAATACCGTCCAGACTCATGCAGTCCTGCGCAGCCCAGCGGCATATTTCCTCAGATTCGGGATAAAAACGCGCTTTTGCATGTTCCAGTTCCTTCCATCCTCCGCCTTTTTTGCCTGTACGATGGCTTCCTCCTCCCAGGAGCAGCAGATTTCCATAGTTGCGAAAAGACAGCCCTGTCTTCGATTCGTCCGCATACATGCCGTCCATATCCTGCGCGTTCTGCAGCGCCGTCACATAGGAGCGGTGCTGATAGAGTTTCAGAAAATAGTTTCCTCGCCGGTTCAGGAAAGGAAAATGCGACGCGGACAGAATTTTGTCCGCTGTGATCGTTCCTCTGTCAGTATACGCCGCGTTGCGCGAAATGTCACGGACCAACGTATATTCGCAGACATCCAGATCCTCGGCGATCTTCGCGGCAAATTTCAGCGGATGAAACTGCGCCTGTTTCCTGTACCGGACGGCGCCTCTGGTCTGAAAAGGAAGAGACAGATCCGCGCCTTCAGCAAATTCCGCCGGAAATCCGAGAGACTGCAGAGCGTGGACTTCGTCCTCGATCGTTTTCCGGTCCGCAAGGGAATAGGTATAAGCGTCTTTTTCTTCAAAATCACAGTCGATCTCTGCCGCTAACTTCCGGTATTCTCCCAGCGCCGCTTCGTTTGCCTGAAGATACATGCCCGCTTTTTCTCTGCCGTACACCTGAATCAGCTGACTGTAAATCAGCCCGTGCTGCGATGTGATTTTGGCTGTGGTATTTCCGCTGACACCGCTGCAGATTCGGTCTGCCTCCACAACCATACAGCCCACGCCCGCCTGTTTCAGAAAATAAGCGCAGAGCAGACCGCAGAGACCGCCTCCTACGATCAATACCTCTGTCTTCCGGTCCGAGTCCAGCCGGCCGAACTCCGGCATGTGAAACGTTCCGCCGGCTCCCGCCTCCGGCGCTGTGCCGCCGTCACCTTTCCCGATACCGTCTTTCCAAATCGATTGAGACATTCTTTTCCTCCGCTCCGCTGAAAAATAGTTTCATACTTTCTATCTTCTATTTTTCCGCAGGACGGTTCTTTTATACGGAAATCCTCCGGGCGGCAGGCACGGAAAATACGCTTTCAAAGGAAAGAACGACGCCGCAGCTCATCCCTCCTCATCGAAATCACGCCGCCAATCTATTTTACGACGAGACCGGGACGTGCTTTTCCGGTAATGGATTCCACATCGATGCGCCAGACCGCTGTATGATCCAATGCCGCTTCGATAACTCTGTCGAAGTCTTTCATTTTAAACGGCGTATAACGCTGTGAGATCAGACGGAGTCCGTGGATTTTTTCCTCCCGTTCTTCTACGAGCGCCGCAGTTCCGAAGAGAATCGCGGACTCGTATTCCATAGAAAAATCGTCCTGTGCCGGATGAGTATCTCCCACGCAGGAGAGGCAGACCTTCGGATTGCTCCGCAGCGCTTCGGTCTTCCTCCCCTCTTCTGCACAGTGAAAGTACACGCGGCCGCCCTCTCTCGCTATGGAAAGAGGAACGCTGTAAGGCGTTCCGTCCGGCTGAACACACGATAATACCGCCCAGCCGCATCTGTCTGTCACAGCCCATGCAAATTCCTCGCTTCTCTGTCTGTCTTTTCTTCTCATAATGGATCTCCTTTCTGTCAGTATAATTTCGTTTCAAAAATAATTGTTTTTCCAAATGCTGTATTAGGTTAAAATAAGAATATCGATCTTTTCTAAAGACAGGCCGTGCCGAATTCTGCGCCGGAGAAAATTTCGGATACAGCCTGCGGCACAGGTTTCTGATTACTAAAACAGGAGGAAATCAGATGAAGATACTGATTATCGGCGGCGTTGCCGGAGGCGCTACGGCGGCGGCACGTCTCAGAAGACTCAGCGAAGACGCAGAGATCGTCGTGATCGAACGAAGCGGTTATGTATCCTATGCGAACTGCGGGCTTCCTTATTATATCGGCGGTACGATCCGCAGCAAAGATGCACTGACGCTCCAGACCCCGGAAAGTTTCTATGAAAGATTCCGCATCGATGTGAGAGTCCGGGAAGAAGCGGTTAAAATCGACACCGCCGCGAAGACTGTCACTATACGCAGAATTTCAGATGGTACCGTTTACACAGAAGTTTACGATAAATTAATTCTGTCACCCGGAGCGAAAGCGGTCATTCCGGACGTTCCCGGCGTTGACAGCGACCGGATCTTCACCCTGCGCACCGTGGAGGACACCTTTCAAATACGCGGATTTATCGAAAACAGCAGACCGAAAAAAGCTGTGGTGGTAGGCGGCGGATTTATCGGCCTGGAAATGGCGGAAAACCTCGTACATGAGGGGATTCACGTCACGCTTTTACAGCGAAGCGATCAGGTGCTCCCTCCGATGGATTACGATATGGCCTGTGAAATTCATGGGTATCTGCGCATGCGCGGCATCGATCTCCGTACAAAACAAGCGGTGCAGGGCTATGAGAAGACGCCGGACGGCGGCATCAAAGTGCTCTTGAAGGGCAGCGACCCGATTTCCGCGGATTTCGTCGTTCTCTCCGTGGGCGTAGCTCCTGAAACACATCTGGCAGAGGAAGCCGGACTCCAGCTGGGAATGAAAAAATCGATTCTCACCGACGAACATATGCGAACTTCCGATGAAAATATCTACGCCGTAGGCGATGCGGTATGCGTCAAAAACTTCGTATCCGGCCGCGAGGCCCTCATCGCACTTGCGGGACCGGCCAACAAACAGGGGCGTATCGCAGCCGACAACATCTGCGGGATATCCAGCAGTTTCACCGGATCTCAGGGGTCCTCCGTCATCAAACTGTTCGACATGACAGCGGCCTCTACCGGTCTCAACGAAAAGACGGCAAAGGCGGCGGATATCACTTATGATAAAGTATTTACATTTTCCGCTTCCCACGCCACTTATTATCCGGGCGCTTCCAATATGACCATCAAGACGCTCTTCTGCCCGGATACAGGCAGAATTCTCGGCGCGCAGATCGTAGGTTTTGAAGGCGTCGATAAGCGTATCGACGTGCTGGCCACGGCGATACGGGCGGGTATGACGTCGGCGGATCTGGAAGAACTGGATCTGGCTTATGCACCGCCCTATTCTTCCGCAAAAGATCCGGTCAATATGGCCGGCTTTGTCATCGAAAACATCCGTGCCGGTATCGTAAAACAGTTCCACTGGCACGAAATCGAGACGATCGCCGAGACAGAAGGCGACGGCTCGGTGTTCCTCGACGTGCGTACGGAGGAAGAATTCCTCACCGCCGGCAAGATCCCGCAGACCTCGATTCACATTCCGCTGGACGAACTGAGAGAACATCTGGACCGGCTGGACCGCAGCAAAAAAATCTATGTGAACTGCCACAGCGGCCTGCGCAGCTACATCGCCTGCAGAATCCTCACCGGACACGGCTTCGACTGCTACAATCTCTCCGGCGGCTATCGTCTATATGAAATCGTCGCAGGAGATAAAGCTCATTATGATACCGCGCCGAAACACCCGTGCGGCATCGATATCGGCTGAACCTTCTGTTTATTGCAACAATAAAAAACAGAAAATAGAGGCAATTCGAAAGATTTATAAAAAAGACCCGAAAATGCAGACTTCGGCGAGTGCTTTCTCACAGTGCCGGATCAACAGATCTCCGGCAGAAGAGAATGGTATTTGCAGTAGTTTTCCGGGTCTTTTTATTTTACGCCGGGCTTTCTTCCGTACTTTCCTGCTCCGAAGTCTTATCCAGCTTTGATACGAAAATCGCGGCGAGAATCATCAGTCCGCCTATAGCGGTGCGCAGAGACAGCGCCTCTCCGTAAATGACCGCCGACGCCAGAAACCCGAAAAGCGATTCCGTAGACAAAATCAGAGACGCATGGCTGGCCTTTGTATAGCGCTGAGCCACATTCTGAGCGATAAAAGCCACCACGGTGTTGAGTACGATGAGATAAATCACCCCTGTCACCGCCTCTCTGCCCGCTCCGATCACAGGCTGTCCGACAATCAGAGCGAAAATCGACGCAAGCGCCCCCGCAGAGATAAACTGGAAAAAAGTGAGCTGAATCGGGTTATCCTCTTTGGCAAACAGACCGATGAGAATCAGCTGCAGCGCGAAAGCCCCGGTGGAAATCAGAGTCAGAATCTCGCCCGCTCCCATAGTGAGGCGTTCGTTCAGGCTGAGGAGAGCGATCCCCGTCAGAGCTACGACTCCCGCCGCGAAGCTGGAGACCGCCGGCCGCTTTCTCATAATAATCCACAGAAGAAAAGGAACGAGCACCACATATCCCGCGATGAGAAAGGCCTGTTTTCCCGGCGTGGTATATTTGAGTCCCAGCAGCTGAATTCCCTGAGCGGCAAATTGAATCACTCCCAGCAGAAGACCGTGCCGTATCACACGCCCGTCCGACTTCCGCAGGATGCGAAAAAACAGCAGAGCGGACAGCAGCGCAGCTCCGCAGAACCGCAGCGCTACGACGGCCATCGGAGAAAAACCGGACAGAGAAGCCTTCCCCGCCACAAAACCTCCGCCCCAAATGACGGCCACCGCAAGAAGCGATAAGTCCGCATACAGAACTCTGCGTCTGTTCTCTTCCATAAAAATCCACTCCTTTCCGCTTTCTTCGCATCTGTCTGCGCGTCCCACACCGCAGATCTTCCGACCGGCTCGCTCTCTGTCGAATTTCCCTGAGCCGATGTTTTATTACCGGATATTTTAAGTGAGATTCTTTTGGATGTCTATGTTTTTCTTGCAAAACATCAGAGGAAACTGTGATATAATCTACGTCATACGTCATCGGATAATGAAAGACCGGCACAATCGCCGGGAAAACGCTGGACTTTTACAGGAAAACGACATCATCTGAGGTATTTAAATGAGCAGACCGAAACAAAACTACTACGGCAGTTTATGCGCCGAAATGTATGAGATATTGCACGAAACAGCTCCCCGGGAGGAACTGGATTTTTATCTGTCCTACGCGGAAAAGGGAAAGAAAATTTTAGAACCGCTGTGCGGCAGCGGCCGCTTTCTCGTGCCATTCATGGAGCGGGGATTCGATATCACCGGACTCGACCTATCCGAAGAAATGCTGAACAAGCTGAAAGAAAAAGCGCCCGGTGCAAAAGTTCACCGCGCTGATATCACAGAGTATTTTACGGAAGAGCGCTTCGATTATATTTTTATCTCTTCCGGCTCCGTTTCCCTGTTTACAGATATTGACCTGTGCAAAAGAACTTTGAAAAAATTAAAAGAAATGCTGACACAAAAAGGCAGACTGGTTTTTGCGGTGGATACGGCAGCCGCCAGATGTCCCGACGACCGCGACTACAAGCTTTCTGTCTCCGTAAAAACAAAAGAGGGATTCGATCTGACCCTTAAAAGCAGAAATTTTTACGACGTTTCGAGTCAGACACAATTTTCTCCGGGAATCTACGAATTATATGACGGCACGGAACTTTTGCAGAGAGAAACGATGGATTTTCAGACACATCTTTACAAATTTGGAGAAATGGAAAGATATTTACGAGAAATCGGATTTGAGAAAATCAAAACCTATTCTTCCTTTCAAAAAGAGATCGCCGCCGGCAGCAAATGTGAAATGTTTCTCTTTGAGTGCAGCCTCGGCTGATGTCATCTCCTCTGCTCCGCTGAATCCCCGACGTCTCTCTGCCTTCTTAAAATCAAAAGGGGCTGTTTCAAAAAACGCCCTTTTCTCGGTTAGTTTTTCGATTCTTTTCTCTTTCAGAAAATTCGCATAAGCCAATATATGATCCACTCTTTACCGATTCACAATCCGCCCGATATTTTTCAACTGAATCGACAGCGTTCCGTCCGGGTGGTTGACAAACTCAATAAAATCCGGATTTTCGAGATATTCCGCGGGAACGGAGATTTCGATGCCCGTGTCCGTACGGATTTTCTGTTTTCTGCCTGCGCTCACCGCCGCCTTTCGAGGAATCGGTACCGATTCTGGAATCTCTTTTTCCCCGATTTCCTGAAGAAATTCCCGCTGCTTTTCTTCGGAAGTCCCGAAGACTTCCCGGACCAACCGCTGCGGCGCGAGAGTTCCGGAGATCTCCGCATTTTCTATCAGAAAATTCTTGACCTTGGATACAGCCACCGCGGAATTCTCGCCGTGTTTTTCCGCGACAGCAGCCGCGACTTCCTGCAGAGTTTTGATCGCCTCCCGTCCGGAGACCGCTGAAGTACACTTCAGCAGAAGCTCCGGCAGCACAAATCGGTCCTCACCGTCGATACTCCGCTTTCTGTCGGTGAAGAAAATCTCTTCCGAATCCAGCCTGATCAGCGCATAGGAATCCGTCTTCTGCGACGGTTTCGGCAGGATTGCATGATGACGCGCGATCTCAGCTTTCACCTGCCCGTCTCCGCTGACCGCCCGGTGCATATAGGCTTCGTCGTTATTCAGCAGCAAAAACCCCACAAAACGACTGTCCTCCTCCGAGAAATCGGCGAAAAGCACGTCCACGGGACGCTCTTCTCCTGCAAGTGACAAGTAGCGGTGCAGAATTCTCGCTGTCTGTGCGGAAAATTGCGCAAAGCTCAGCTCTTCGGACCGGTATTTCCGCAGATCCGCCAGGAATTCGCTGTCCGGAGAAAATCCGCCCCTTCGTCCGGAAGGATTATTCTGCAGTTTCTCCATTTGCTTCGAAATATAACCGGCGGCCGCTTCATCGGAAAGATCGATCTCCGCTTCCGAAAAAACGCTGACGTCTGAATAAAAATCGAGAATATGTAAAATCGCTCTCTGAATCATCATTTTGTTCTCACTCCCAATTCTTCCAGACTTCCGGACAATACCCGACAGAAGCTTCCCGGCCGTTTCTGACTACCGGTGTGCGGATCACTTCCTGATTTTCCAGAATTTTGCTCTCCTTCAGGTGATCCGGCGTGCAGTTGATCAGCGTCAGAAGCGCCCGGTCCTTACAGTCCGGATCGATGAGATTCGCAAGCCCGCCCGCGGCTCTGCACACGCTGGAAAACTCGCCGCGGCTCATCCCTTTTTCTTTCATATCGATAAATTGAAACCGGACGCCTCTCTCTTTAAAATAACGCTGCGCCTTTTTGGTATCATAACACTTCTTCGTGCCAAAGATCTGTATATTCATTCTGCGTTCCTTTCTTTTTCCTCTGCCGCCGCGCCCGACGGCGGAAATACTTCTACCGATTCAGATAGTCTCCGAGAAGCTCCTGCAGCCGCAGCATATCCAGCGGCTTAGCGATATGCTCGTTCATCCCCGCATTCTTTGCCGCCAGCACATCGTCCGCAAAGGCGTTCGCCGTCATCGCGATGATCGGAACATTCTGAGCATCTTCGCGCTCCATCGACCGCAGAGCCTCTGCAGCCTCATATCCGTTCATCAGAGGCATCTGAATATCCATCAGAATCATATCATAATAGTTTTCCGGCATTCCCGAAAACAGACGAACCGCTTCTTTTCCGTTCTCCGCAATCTCTACGGTGAGACCTGCCATTTTGAGAATTTCCTGAGCGATCTCCTGATTGAGATCATTATCTTCTACCAAAAGTACCCGCTTTCCCGAAAAATCACTTTCGCTCAGCAGGTTCAGCGGCTTTTCCGACGTTTCTTCCTCACCGCTGACCAGGCTCTTAAACAGACTGGTCAGACGGGACTTAAAAAGCGGTTTACTGATAAACGCATCCACCCCGGCCATGCGGGCTTCCTGTTCGATCTCCGTCCAGTCATAGGCTGAGAATACGATAATAGGTACGTCGTCCCCCACCGCACTACGGATCTTTCTCGTCGTCTGTATTCCATCCATCTCTGGCATTTTCCAGTCGATGATCACAGCGAAGAAATCATCCTGCGCCGCATGTGCTTCCACCACACGCCGGACAGCTTCTTCTCCCGACATCACATACTCGCCCCGGATACCGATATCGCTGAGAAGAAGACAGGTGCTCTCACAGGAGATCTCATCGTCGTCGGCCACGAGAACGGGCAGTCCGGCCAGTTCTTCGGTAGAGACGTCCTGCGTGTTCTGAAGTTTCAGAAAGATCGTGACTGTGAAAGTACTGCCTTCACCGACCCGGCTCTCCACCCGGATGTCGCCTCCCATCATCTGAACGATGGTTCTCGTGATGGCCATTCCCAGACCGGTACCCTGTTCGCTGTTCATGCGCGCATCTTCCGCACGCTGAAAAGGCTCGAAGAGATGCTCCATAAATTCCTCTGACATACCGATACCGCTGTCCTTGAAGATAAATTCATAACATCCTACATTCTGCTGGCGGCAGGATTTTTCACGGATATAAAATTCAATTCTTCCGCCCTCCGGCGTATATTTCACCGCATTGCTCATGATATTTGTGAAGATCTGCTGTATGCGCAGACTGTCTCCCAGAATATCCTCATGCTGCAGATCCTGTACATGGACAAAAAGACGGTGTTTTTTCGCGTTCACCGAAGGGCGGACCATCTCGAGCAGATTGTCGATGAGCCGCGGCAGACGGATTTCCTCTTCGTTGAAAGCCATCTTTCCGGATTCGATTTTGCTCATATCGAGCACATCATTGATAAGATTCAGCAGATGCCGGCTGGAGACAGAAATTTTGCCGAGGCAGTCCTGGACCCTCGCCGGATCGTCCAGATGCGTCCCGGCGATGGCCGTCATCCCGATAATCGCGTTCATCGGCGTACGGATATCGTGAGACATATGCGAAAGAAAATTCGTCTTTGCAGAATTCGCGTACTGCGCCGCTTTATACGCCTCCCGGACCGCCCGGTTGGCGTCCAGTTCTTTCCTCTTCTCCTCGTCGATCAGCTGAATCACAAAGAGAACCTGAACGAGACTTCCGTCACGCCCGCGATATGCGGAGATAAAACTGGCGCGGTACCAGATCTGCTCTGCGGAAAGAAATTCCATACTGACGATCTCCCGATCCTCCATTCTCCGGTCGAGGGTTCCGAAATCCAAAAACTCTCTGACGATATTCCAGTCTCCCTCAGAGATCAGCGCTCTCACGGCGGTCATCAGTTTCTGATTGGCAAAACTCTCCTCCGTCATGAACTGCCGGATACTGCTCTGATCACTGATCACCGAAAAGGTATCGTCTTTCAGATTGAGATAATAGATAAATTCATAAATGCTGCCCAGGGACTGAGTCACCTTCAGCTGGCGCTTGAGAATGATATTCGCCCTCTCCAGCTCCTTTTCCTGCTGCTTGTTGATCGCCACCGTCTGTGTGATATCCTGATGATAACCTTTGAGACGGAATCCCGGGTGTTCAAAACTCTTATCGTGAACGCCGCCGCACCGCACATAAATCTGTCCCTGAGTCGGATGATTCCAGGGATAAGCCACCTCGGAGCGGCCGGAAGAGAGCATCTCATCCACGCTGGCCTGCACCGCTTCTTCATATCCCGGCTCGATCCTGTCATACCACGCCCGATAACACTCTTCCGGCGAAATATCACTTTTTACCCCCAGCAGTTTTTTCATGCTGTTGCCCGCATACATCCGCGGCTCGCAGCCTTCTTCCATCTCGATGGTCCAAAGCCCCGTCCTGGCCAGTTCCAGCGTCTCTTCCAGCCCGCTGCGATAAGTCACCCGGGAATGATCCTCTTCCTGCTCGATTTTTTTCTGCTCCGTCACGTCCTGAAGCAAAATAAGCACGTGATTCGACATACCGTCCTTTGTCTCGTCGCTGAGCACCGCCGAAATCCGGCACCAGCTGGCGCCTTTGTCCCGCATCACCTGATAATCGAAGACAAAGTTGGACTTTTCCCGATTCAGATTTTCCCGTATATATTCGATACAGAATTTTCTCTGAAACTCTTCCCTGTACTGAGGCAGAATCAGATGACGGGCTACCGCCGCAAAGACCGCGTCAAAATTCCCCCGCTCCGGGATCAAAGAAATCAGCCAGGGAGCGAGGCGGATAACCTGATACTCTCCGCTGCAGATATCGAGATAAAAACTGGAATAGTAGATATCGCTCAGCAGGCGCATGACATCGATTCCTTTGAGAATCTCTGTTTTCGGACAAAAAACAGATGCGGGAGAACATGCGATTCCCGCGTCCCGCATCCGGCACGGACGATTCCTCAGACAGACAGATCCGGGAACAGGATCTTCGCGGCAGACTTCCGAAACATTCAGAGCAGTTCCGCTGACAGGCCCTGCGGAAGAAATTTCCGGAGCTTGCAGCTCCTCTCTCACAACAGATGCGTTCCGGAAAACTTTCGATACCTTTCGCTCCTTTTCCGAGACATCCGATTCCTCCGTCCCGCCTGTCCTGCCTGCACAGATACTCCGGTTGATCTCCCGAATCAGATCCGAAAACTCCGGCAAAAAATCGCTCTCTTGCAATAACTTCAGGTGAAGCGGTGAAAAGCCGCCTCCCCTGCGCTCAGAAGGACCGGGCATGCGCTGATTTCCAATGATCTCAGCATTCTGTATATTCAATCTGGCCAGCGCTTCTGCGATGTCTCTGACCGCATTTCTTCTCTCTTCGTCCATATGCTGTCTTCTTTCCTGCATAACATAAAAATTACTGTGATTTAATTGCGTATATTAATTGTGTATATAAATAAATTATATCAAAGATCAAATAACAGAACAAGACGACAGACGGGGAAGAAAATTGTACCGTCTGCCGCAGCGTAGTATAATCAAAAGAGCAAAACTTTTTATCAGAGAAAACGGACGTCAGGTTATACGGAGGAGACATCAATGAAAAAAATCTTATTCGTCGAAGACGACCGGATGATCGCATCCGGAATCATCTACGCCCTGGAGCAGCAGGGATATCAGGTGACCCACTGCACCGGCGTACGCGACGCGGTAAACGCGCTGCGCCTGCATTCCTTTCCGCTGGCGATTCTGGATATGCAGCTTGCCGACGGCAGCGGTTCCGATATCATCGATAAAATCGATACAAAACAGACTGCGGTGATTTTTCTGACGGTCGTCGACGAGGAAGAAAAAATCGTACACGCCTTTGATCAGGGAGCGGCGGATTACGTGATCAAGCCTTTCCGCGTGCGGGAGCTGCTGGCCAGAGTGAAGAGGACGCTCTCGGAAAGAGAATCGGAGACTAAAGCTTCCGATCTTCGAATCGGCGGCGTCCGCATCGATACCCGATCAGGCAGAGTTTACGCGTCGGGAGAACCGGTGGAGCTGACTCCGCTGGAATATCGTCTGCTGCTGATCTTCGCCTCTAACAGAGGAGTTCTCCTGAGCCGGAGTCAGATTCTCGAAAGCATCTGGGACGAAGGCGGCAGCTTTGTGGAAGACAACACGCTGACGGTATATGTCAAGCGTCTCAGAGACAAGCTGAAAGACGCGGTTTCGATCGAAACAGTGAGGGGGATGGGATATCGTGCCGGTTCGGAATAAGGAGATTAAAGAACTCTCGGAGAACATCCGGAAGATCATCGACGGAAAGGACGCGGATATCCGCGACAATAAAGAGGGCTGCTTCAGCATCCTGAAAAACGACATCCACACGCTGTCGGCGATACAGAGGGAAAGAATCACAGCTCTAAAGCAGCAGCATTCAGAATTCGTAAAATACATGGAAGATATCTCCCATCAGATCAAAACGCCGGTAGCCTCTATGATGATCATGGCAGATCTGCTGGAAGACGCCCCGCCTGATAAAAGAAAAGAATTTACAGAGAATATCAAAAACAGCCTCAATCATATGGACTGGCTGGTCAGCGGTCTTCTGAAGCTTGCCAAGTTAGACGCGGGCTGTATCTCTTTTGAAAAGAAACCCGTCTCCTCCGTCGATCTGATTCAGGCTGCGGAGGAACCTCTGTCGATCCTCCTGGACGTCAAAGATCAGACACTGATTTCGGAAGGCGAAGTCGAATTCCTCTGCGACCGGCGATGGACCGCGGAAGCGTTGACTAACATCATAAAAAACGCATCGGAGCATTCCCCCGAACATTCCGTCATCCGGATCGCGTGCGGCGCCAATCCCGTCTACCGGTGGATTTCCGTTACAGACGCAGGAGAAGGCATTCCAAAAGAAATGATATCCAGAGTGTTTACCCGCTTCGACAACGCCCGGGGCAGCCGGGGTTACGGAATCGGGCTCTCTCTGGCCTATTCAGTCCTGCGCAGCCAAAACGGCACTATCGATGTCGACGGAGGCGGCAGGGGAAAAGGCGCCGCTTTCACGCTGAAATTTTTTCAGTGACAAAACTGTCACTTCGGAAAAGGCCGCAGTCACCGGACTGTCATTTTGGACTGATAAAATAAGTTAAAACTGTACAGCAAAGAACCATGCGCATCGGAAAGTAAACCGCATCTTTGCCTGCAGTCCGAGAGGATCCTCTTTCTGATCCCGGGATCATTTTCCGCGGATTTCACGGACGCCATCTGAGAATGATCGTTTCAGAATTACCGCTGCGGAAAATGATCTTTCACTCTGGAAATAAAAAGTCAATGGAGAATGGAAGAAAGGAGAAGAGATCATTGGCAGTCTTAAAGGTTGAAAATCTGACGAAAGTCTACGGCAGCGGCGACACAGAGGTGACGGCCCTCGATCACGTGAGCTTTCAGGCAGAAAAAGGAGAATTTATCGCCATCATCGGCGCTTCCGGTTCCGGAAAATCCACGCTGATGAACCTGATCGGCGGCATCGACCGCCCTACCGGCGGAACGGTGAGCATCGATGGAAAAGACATCTATCAGATGGATGAAAACCAGCGGGCTGTTTTCAGGCGCAGAAATATCGGCATGATATTTCAGTTTTACAACCTGATCCCCTCTCTCACTGCTGAGGAAAACATCATGCTCCCCCGGCTGCTGGACAAACGACGGCCCGATATGGAAAAACTGAATCAACTCCTGTCCGTGACAGGACTGGAAAACCGCCGGGATCATCTGCCCGGCCAGCTCTCGGGAGGGCAGCAGCAGCGGGTATCGATCGGAAGAGCTCTGATCAATGATCCGGCATTTATTCTGGCAGACGAGCCCACCGGCAATCTGGACAGCCGGTCCGGCGGTGAAATCATGGATCTGCTCCAGGCGGCCAACAAAAAATACAGACAGACGCTTCTGCTCATCACCCACGATGAAAGAATTGCGCTGAAGGCAGACCGGATTCTCACGATTTCCGACGGACGCATCCTCTCGGACGAGAGACTGAAATCCTCCAAGGTAAGCGAAGGAGGCGGCCGATGAATGTCATTGCGCAGCTGTCCCTCTCCCAGCTGAAAAACAATAAAAAACGAACCTTCTGGGCAGCCGCGGCCATCCTTTTAGCGACGGCGCTTTTAACCTGCGTCTGCAGTCTCGCTGTCAGCGGATATGAAATGCTCACCTCTTTTCTCGGCGGGGATTTCGGCACTTACCGTTCCGCCTATTTCAGCCTGCTTCTGATCCCCGCGGCCGTCCTGGGGCTGATCATACTGCTCATGGCGGTGATCGTCATTTCCAACGTATTCCGCGCCAGCGCCGCAGACCGGACCGCTGAATTCGGCATGCTCAAATGCGTCGGAGCCACCGGCGCACAGATCCGGAAATCCATTTTATATGAAGGCGCTTTTCTGTCCTGCGCCGCAATACCTCCCGGTCTGCTGACCGGCGTGCTCCTTACGGCAGCTGCCATTCGCCTGACAAATTCCTATCTCGGCGAGCTGAATGCGCTCACCGACATCATGCTGACAAAAATTCACTTCGAACTGCCCTTTGTCCTGTCGCCCCCGGCGCTGGCACTGTCCGCTCTGATTGCTGCCATCACCGTCTTTGCAGCGGCCCGGATACCGGCGAAAAAAGCCGCCGCCGAAAGCGCGGCGGAAAGCATCCGAGCAGCTTCTTCGGAAAACCGGAAAAATTCTCCCGGGTCCCGCCGATCTCACAAAGCCCAAAGATCAGCTGAGAGAACGCTCTCCGGCAGAATCTTCGGAGCCGAAGGTTTCCTGGCGGAACGGAATCTGTCCTACAACAGAAAAAATTTCAGAGCCACGGTGTCGGCTCTGACTGTCGGTCTGATCCTGTTCACTGTGGTGGGATCCATCAGCGGACAGGTAAGAGATATGTCGGATATGATGTATTCTTATCAGACTCACTCCGTAACCGCAGACTACCAGTCAGCGAGAATCCGGCAGCCTGTCGGCGGCACAGAGGAATACCGGACATTCTATCCCGCTCCCATCGACAGCCGCAAAGCACAGGAGATCACGGAAAGACTCGAAGAATTCGACGGAGACGACGTCTACGGTATGGGACAGGAATACGATATGTACGACGCAGCTCTCCGCAGGGAGCAGCTGACTGCGGAATTTGTGGAAGCCTGCGGTCTGGCAGAAGAGGGCGACCTCATTTTTGACGCAGAGATCATCGTACTGGATGACGAACACTACAAAAAACTCTGCGAAACGCACGACATCCCTCTGGGCTCCGCCATACTGCTGAACCACATCAGCATCAATGAGAACGGACACGCGACAGACTATGTCCCCTTTACCAGTCAGCTCACAGAGCTTTCACTGGAAAAAGAAGACGGCAGCCTCATCCCGTACCATATCGGCGGGATATTATATAAGGAGGATATTCCTCAAGAGCTTTTTTATCCGAACACCAATCCGGTCCGCCTCATCGTGGAAAGCGCGGTGGTTCGCGGATACAGCTGGATGCATACCCCTGCGGATGAAGCGGGGTACATGAACTACGCCTCCGCGCTGCTGAAAGATTATTTTCCTCCGTCGGAGAATGCAGAATACATGGAAGACGGATACACCACGAGAGTATTCCTGACAGAGGATTATATCCGCATCATGAACATCGCGATCGTCCTGGCCCTCGTGCTTTCCTTCTGCTTTGTAGGAATCCTGCTGCTCATCGGCTTTACCAACGTCATCAGCACGCTGTCCGCCAATATCATGATGCGGGCCAGGGAATTTGCCGTCTTCGTCAGCATCGGCATGACCGGCAGGGATTTGAGAAAAATGCTCTATCTCGAAGGAATTCTCTGCGTCCTGAAAGCCATCATCATCGGAATACCGGTCAGTGTCGCCGCCACTTATCTGATCAATTATCCCATCCGGAAAATGTATCCAATCCCCTATGAACTGCCACTTCTGCCCATCGCAGCCTACGCCGCGGCGGTCCTCGCCGCGACCGTCCTCATCACCGGGCTGGTTAGCCGCAAGCTGCGAAAACAGAGCGTCATCGAGACCATAAGGCGGATCTGAAGGCGAGAAGATTATCGGATCTGCCGCAATCGCCGCGCTGACAGACCGATAAGAACATCCACCGGCACATCATAAAATGACTAAAAAAACAATGAATTGAAGAACGTCAAAAACCTCTGCTCAGTGGACAGCGGGCTCGAAAAAACAGAAAACCTACCATATGCTCTCTCAGGCAGGAATGATCCGATAAAGAACAGGAAAGAGCTCCGCGTCTTCTCTCAGACCGGGCCGATCCGGTGAAAAATAAGAGCCCGCACCATGTGCTGTCTCAGAGCGGATCAGATTGAAAAAACCGGAGAGCGCCCCACGAAAGTTTTCGTGGGGCGCTCTCCGGTTTCTCGTCTTTCGGCAGAGGCCTCAGATATTCCTGATATATCTGACGTCGCAGAGAAAATGCTCCGTCTGAACCACCGGCTCTTCGATCCTGCGAAAGCCGCAGGATTCATAAAACTTCTGGGCTGCGGTCATGTTGTCGAGAGTCTCGAGGTAACACTGACCGTAAAAACGTTCCGCGTATTTCAGCGCCTCATCCATGAGTTCACGGGCAACGCCCGTGCCTCTCGCTTCCGGCAGACAGTACATTTTTTGAAGTTCACAGATCCCCTCCGCGCCCTTCAGAGCGCCGATGCCGACGCCTCCGACCACTTTTCCCCGTTCATCCTCCGCCACCCAGTACCGATTGCCTTCGGTATTGTAAATCTCCGAAAACCTGCCCAGATCCGGATCCGCCCAGGCGGTGCCCTCCCGGGCCGCGCCGAACTCGATCAGACATGTGCGGATGATATTTTCAATGACAACGTCGTCTTCCTTTCGGATTTTTCTTATTGTATAGTTCATATTTCTTTGTGTCCTTTGGTGATTTTTTACAGAAACTTTATTTCGGCTTTTTCAGAAAGAGCTTACAGTGCTTCTATATTACCATATGTGATGTGAGTGGTCTGCTCTTTCATCATTCTCCTCAGAGATCGTCGAATTATTACCACTTCAGCGCCTGCTCGATCTTCTGCAGCAGCCCCAGATCCGCCGGCAGCCAGTCCACCGAATAAAGCTCCCCGGCGGAAAGCCATCTTGCGTCCTCGGCCTCCAGCAGTACTAAATTTCCATGAAGGATACTGCACCAGAAGCAATCCATCGAAAGATGAAAATCCGGATAATCATATTCCACCGTTTCGATCAAATCACCTACTTCAATCGTGGCACTCAACTCCTCTGTAATTTCGCGTACCAATGCTTGCTGGGATGTTTCACCGGCTTCGATTTTCCCACCCGGAAATTCCCATCCTCCTTTAAATTCACCATATCCGCGCTGTACCGCAAAGATTTTTTCTCCGTCTCGTATCACAGCTGCAGCGACTCGAATCGTTTTCATATTTCTATTTTCCTTTCGGTTCGTATCTCGTTCTCACTTTTCATTTCCGCACAAAGCAAACTCATCCATGCTATGAATTCACGATATATTCATAGATGTCTTCTCTCACCGCAGTATCTAAAAGCCACTCAATTTCTACTGCAGATTTTTCGGTTCCTTCCATTATAAATTCCCGAACACGTCCTGATGCTGCCATACGTCCGAGGTAATAGAATTCTTTCGATATCTTATCGTCTTTATTTTTTCTTACGAACAGATGTACGTCGATTTCACGTTCCTTGGCATGTAAAAAATTCTGTACATCTTCCGAATGGATGCTCCTTCCGCTCTTTGAAATAGCGATCAAACGATTGTTACTGATAAAATGATCCCTGTAATTCGTAGACGCGCTGATATCCTCTGACTTATCATAGTTGATAAATACGGGAAACGTCTGTGTGTCCTTATCGTATTTGTAGCCGAAGATGTTCAGCGGCACTTCATTATGCTCCCAGTTTAAAAGCCTGCAGACATCTTCATAAGTATACTTCTGGTACAATACAAACGCCGTATCCTTATAGTTTTGAGAATAATCCCGTCGGTATCTCGATATTCCGAATTCCGTCAACTCCTTCAGAATACAGCAAAACTCCGGATTTTCCAGCATTTCCTGAGTAGCAGAAGAAACGCGATAATCACAATTATCTTCCAACAACTCTGCAGCATAATTCACCCATCGTTCTGCCGTGCGAATCAGACCTCCGGATGCAGGGTTCTCCTCCGAATCTTCTTTTTCGATCAGTATGCAACGAGCGTAAGTGGCTTTGCCGGAACCCGAAGGAAATTCGTTTGTCATCACATTGACCAGATTTTTCACCTCATTCTTCGTCAGTGTCTTTCCATAATTTTTCTTCATATCCGTCACCAGACCGTTCAGCAGCCCGTACCGATAAGATAGCATCCGATGAAGCAGCTCCAATTCAGTGACTCTTTTGCCGTTCGCCAATTTCTTTGATACAAATTCGATTACCTTTTCCTCGTCTTCAGAAAGCCGCACAGTGTATTCTTTCTCATATTTTACCAGAAATTTATAGTAAGAACCGAGATTCTTGTTATCAAAAATGCGCAGTACATCCAGCTCTCCATATCGATCAAAATCGGCAAGTCCGGGAATCCGTCCAAGTTTATTTTTCAGGTTTGTATAGTTTTCCCGAATCAGCCGGATATCGTTGAAGTTTGCATGATCAATCGCTTGAAAAATACGCTTTCGTGAAATTTCATCAAAATGGATTGTGGAGGCCCCTGGAATCACCCGTCCGCCTTCTAACATATAACGCCGGATATTATCTTTGTTATAAGTCCGATCTCCGGACAATGCGATGGGAATCATAAAATTATTTTTGTAATTTCCGATAAAATCCAGAATGACGACGAATTCCTTTCCCTCCGCTTTTCGCAGACCCCTCCCCAGCTGCTGAGTAAATACTACCGGCGACTGAGTAGGCCGAAGCATAATCACCTGATTCACTTCTACGATATCCACACCTTCTGAAAAGATATCGACAGATAGTATATAATCCAAAGGCATCTTCTGCTCTGTCGCCTCTTCTTCCTCCATCGTCAAGCGCTCGATGATCTCCGATCGTTGCTTTTCAGAATCTTCTCCGCTGAGAACAGATGTACGCCAGCCTTTTTCATTCAACTTTTTCGAAAGCTCTTTCGCCTCATCGATTCTGCTGCAAAATATCAGTCCTTTAACCCTGCTCCCGCTGTATCCGTAATACTCAGCCTGCTGCATGATATAGTCCACACGGGTATCCGATGTCAGATAGCGAAAATTATTTAACCTCTCTTCTTTCGTCGTTCCTTCATCCGAGATCATATCGAGATCTGTAATGCCAAAATAATGAAAGGGACAGAGAAGTTCCTCTTCCATCGCCTGCTGAAGCCGAATTTCGTAGGCGATCTGATGATCAAAGATCTCATAAATATTGCGGCCGTCCAAATCATCATCTCTTCGTTCCGGCGTCGCTGTCATGCCCAGAGAGAACTTCGGAGCAAAGTATTCCATAACCCGCTTGTAAGAGGCGGCTGCCGCATGATGTGCTTCGTCAGCGTATTGTCAATAGGGACAATCAAATTTTTTCAAAAAAGTTTTTAAGTCCTCCCGTTCTATCTCTTCACCACAATGGTCAACATCACAAGATCCTTATCTCCGGTATTGATAATGCTATGCTCGGAATCCTTCGGGCATATGTGCATCACTCCCGGCTTCAGTTCCTCTTCCACGCCATCACAGACAGCTTTGCCTTCGCCTGACAGAATATAATTCATATCATCCCCGGAACTCTGTGCATGAACACCGATGCTTCCACCCGGATGGATTGACGTAGGTATGATCCTGTACTTTTCATCATCATACATCTGAGCTGACATCATTCCGGTACCATTATTCATTCCCGGAAGCGTCATCTTTTCAATCTGGTTAAAATCTATAATCACGCTCCATCACCTCGTTCTGCTTATAACTCGCACACCATAATGTATTCTTCGGCATTTTCACTGACAGTCTTGAATCCGACATTCTCATACATCTTCACGGCGTAATTCGCCTTCTGCACTGCCAGGGAAGCCTTCTCATACCCCTGCCACTTAAGCAGCTCCAGCATCCTCACCATCAGCTGTGATCCGATACCTTGTCCCCGGTATTCCTTGAATAGCGAAATGGCAAAGGACGGTGTTTCATCATCCACATGGCCGTAATCGTCCATGATCCTTGTCCATACTGCGCCAACAACCTTCCCACCGAAATCAGCCACCAGACAGTTATCGCCTTTTCTGGTCCCGAAGTCATCTGTGTAAACTCTCAGTTCCGGCTTCTCTATGATATCCCTCGCAGGCGGCTCCGCCCCTTTGGGAATGAAAATCGCCTCATACAGAAAATCCTTCAGCAGCTCCGTTTCATTCTTTCGGAGCATTCGGATGACATAACTTTTATGCTTATCATTAAGCCTGTGTGATACCTGCTCATTCCGAAGTCTGGCCGCCATTCCCAGAACCTGCTTCCCTATCCGCTCCGGATCTCCATCATTTCCATTGCAGATCAGTTCCAACGTGTCAGGCGTCCAGATATATCCATGCGCCTTATTGTAGAGGTATTGCTGAAAATGCTCATACTCTTTATCTTTTATTTGTTTCAATGCTGAGCCCTACGCTTTCTTCTTTTTCTTCGGAGCCGGAAGTTCATCATACATTGCTTCCAACAGTTCCCGCAGGAACTCTTTATTCTCCACGTCATCAACAAGGAGCATTTCCTTTGCGCCTTCATACGGAATTTCCAGACTTGCATCCGGCATTTTTTCCACAGCGGATTTTGTCGGCTTCACAAGAAACCGATCATCATAGATACCGCCGACAATCTTTCCGCCATAGTAGATGATGTACTCACCCATCATCGCTCGACAAGAAACATCCTCCAGTTCTGAAAGCTGTTCCAAAATGAAATCAAGGTATTCCTTGCTTGATGCCATCTTACTTTTCCTTCCTCTCCACATAATGCAGTTCCACATCAAAGCCCAGATCCTCCATCATAGCCAGGAAGGTCTTGTTCATGATCTGTTCCTTGCTGCGGACAATCTTATTCACATATGACGGCGATGTACCGATATTCTCCGCAATCTTCGCCTGAGTGGTGGACTTCTCGATACACCTCATCTTTACGTCCATTTCAATATTGTTCTTCAGCATATTCTTCCTCGCTACTTATCTCAATTACTTGACTTATAACTCAATCCAGTATAGCACAAAACCCGTCTCATGGATAGTCCAAAATAAAAAAAGAAGCCGGTCAGATCACTCCAACCGACTCCATATCCTTATTTCTTCAGCAGCTTCATCACTTCATCCGAAAACTTCCACCGGATCTCCACATGCTCCGGATCATATACCAGAACCTTCTCGATCAGTGCGTCAACCATCTTCTGGTCAAGTTCTGTTGCCCCCGAAAAACTCTCCGCAGTTTCAATCAAAGCCTTCGTCCTTTCATCCTGCACAGTCTCCATTTCCTGAAGCTTCGCTTCCATATCGGAGATCAGGCCATCCAGACGCTCCACTTCCTTCGTCAGTTCCGCCCGCCTTTTCTGGTAGGCTTCCTTGTCCAGATTGCCCGCCATGAACTGGTCCATATTGGTAAAACGGTCTGATTCACACTTGGCCTTTTTCTTCTGCAGGTCAGCCAGCTTCTCCACCATCCCGGCACTGCTTTTCTCCGCTGCCGCCCGTTTCTTCCCGATCCTTTTCTTAGCGTCCGCCACCGCTGAAAGCAGACCTTTTACGGAATCCCAGACGATTTCATTTAGGATATCTTCCCTCATAAATTCCTTGGTGCAACCGCCATCCCCGATCTGAACCGTGGCGTGCTGGCAATAAAAGTACCGGTAATCCACGCCCCTGACAACTCCGCTCTTCATCGGCATCGCGCGTCCGCAGTTCCCACACTTGACCTTGCGCCAGAGAGGATAATCCTTATCCACGACCCTCTTTACGGGTCCCCGCTTGTGGAATATCTCCTGTGCCTTCAGGAACTCTTCCTTCGTGACAATACCCGGATGCATCCCTTCCACGATGATCTGCTCTTCCTTCGGCACTCCCACGGATCGTTTCCATCCGACGGACGCCTACCCCTTCCCGCTTATGCTGAACCACAGCCCCGTAATACATTTCCTGTTTCAGGATCCGCCTTATGGAATTATCATTCCAGCAATCCACAGCAGAAGTATTCCTGAATTTGTTCTTCTTAGGATTCTTCCTCTGAAAATATCTGGCCGGCGTTTCGATGCCCTTCTCGTTAAGATACCTGGCTATCTCCACCAGCTTCTTCCCTTCGGTCGCCATGTCAAAGATTTCCCTTACCACCGCAGCCGCTTCAGGGTCAATGACCAGCTTATGCTTGTCTGCCGGATCCCTGAGAAGCCCATACGGCACGTGGCCGCCAATGTACTCCCCGCGCTTCATCTTCGCCCTCTTTGCCGTTGTCACCTTCACGGACAGGTCTTTACTGTAAAAATCATAGACGATGTTCTTCAGCACCACATCCAGCCCGCCCGTGGTACCCTTGTAATCATTGCTGTCATAACCGTCATTCACGGAGATAAACCGGACGCCCAGGAACGGAAAGATCCGTTCCAGATAGTCGCCCAGCTCGATATAATCACGCCCGAAACGTGAGAAGTCCTTCACGATCACACAGTTTATCTCGCCCTTTTTGATCTGCTCCAAGAGCCGTTCAAATGAAGGTCGGTTAAAGTTTGTGCCGCTGTACCCATCATCATAAAACTCCCTGACCTCGCAGCCTTTCAGGTCTGCATGGGAATTGATGTACCTCTGGATCAGATCTCTCTGGTGTGAAATGCTCTCGCTCTCCGTCTTATTCTCTTTTTTCATCATGTCCTGGTCTGCCTGCGACAGACGGATATATTTACCGATCACCATTTTCCGCCTCCAGTTCCTTCAGCAGCTCCGCCAGCTTCTGCCTGTCATCCGAATAGTTCAGCACGACTTCCACACGGCTGTCCTCATAAATCTTCACGACATCCACAAGCCGGCTTATCATCTCATCCGTAAGCTCCGAAGCGTCATCAGCGGTATGGATGCCCTTCAGCCACTTGTTATCTCTGGAAAACACAGTCTCAAACTGTTCCTTTTCCTTCCTTGCCTCGTCCAGTTCCCTGTTCAGGCCGGACATCCGATCATCATATTCCTTCTTCGCGTACTGGTACTCCGATTCATCCAGCATCCCGGAAACAAAGTTCTCATACAAGCCCTGCCGTCTGGTATTCGTCTTCGTGATCTCCTGCATCAGGTTACTGATCCGCACATTGAAAGCTTCCAGACGGTTCCGCTCTCCGCTGCCGCCCTTCAACCGGTCCATGACCTTTTCCATGTCAGCCGCAAGCTTCAGCTGCCCTTCGATCACCGCGTACACGGCAGCCTCCACATCCGACGCATAGACATAATGGAGCGAACACTTTGTCCTGTGGGAATCGATATATCCACCGCAGGTATAAGTTCCGTACATCTCCTGCCGCTTCTTCGGCTGGTTCCTGCTATATCTCATATTCTTCCCGCAGTCGCCGCAGACGATCTTCCCTTTGAACCTGTTCACGATACCTTCCCGATTCACGGCGTTCGCCTCATATTTCTCATGCACGACCTTCCTGTTCTGGTCGAAGATTTCCTGCACCCGGTCAAACAGTTCCTTGCTGATAATAGGCTCATGCATCCCTTCCAGTATCCGCCATTCTTCCTTCGGTACCCGGTGTCCCCTGATCCCCATATAAAGCGCTTTCGGGATCTTCCCATAGACCAAAGCCCCTGTATAGACCGGATTGGTAAGGATATCGATCAGCGTCCGACCACCCCACACGGTATGCTTATACTTCTCGGCGTGCCAGATGCCCAGCTCGATCTTCCGTCTTGCAGGCGTTACCGCGCCCATATCATTCAGCCGCCTTGCCATTTCCGCATGGCTCACCCCTGCCGCCTTCCACTCAAACAGCATCCGGATATACGGAGCGACCTTTTCATCCACGTCATAACGAAACTGCCGCTCCTTCGACTTGATATAGCCATAGGGCGGATTCCCCGGAAGGAAGTCCCCCGTTTCCTGCCGCTGCCGGAATGACGTGATGATCTTCCGGCTGATATCCTTCGCGTAAACATCATTGACCATGTTCTTCAGCGGAATCATCAATGCGCTCTCCGCATCATCACAGGTAAAGCTGTCAAAGTTGTCCGTAATGGAAATGAACCTCACGCCCAGGAACGGGAATATCTTTTCCAGATAGTTCCCGGTCTCGATATAGTCACGCCCGAACCGGGACAGATCCTTCACAACGATACAGTTCACTTTCCCGGACTTCACATCATCCATCAGCCTTGTAAACTCCGGGCGGTCAAACTTCCATCCCTTTTCCCCGTTATCCGAATAAATCCCGTAAAGGTTCAGATACGGTCTCGCCTCCACATATTCACGACAGATACCGGTCTGGTTCTCTATGGAATCGCCTGCGTCATCCTTGCCGCTGTTCTCTATGGAAAGTCTCACATAGATCGCTGTGGAGAATGATCTTGCTTCCGCCGTTTCGGGTATCTTGACCTGCGCTGTCTGGTTTTTCCTGCTCTTCCTCGCCATTACGACACCCCCTTACATGGCCGCCTTCTGCTTTTCAGAAGGCAGCATACTGACCATATTCAGTGTCTTTTCAAACTCAGCCATATAGCGGAACTTCACCACGATGCGCTTGTCCTCGCAGATCCGTATCGCATCGACCATATCCACGACCGCTTTTCTGTCGATCTTCGTCAGGTTTCTGTATTTCAGGAACACTTCCGTCCATGTCTGCTCGGAAGCATTCCTGCTCACTGTATCATCGCGCTCCTGTTCCAGACGGCGTATCGCCTTTTCCGCTTCCGCTATCCTATCAGCATAGGTCTTCTTGAACAGGAAATACTCGTCCTGATTGATCAGGTTGTCCTGCAGGTTATCATAAAGCTTCATCTTGAAGCCCTGGTTCCGCTCGATCTCTTCCTTCAGCTTGACGATCTGCACATCATAATTCATGACATTCCGCTGTTCTTCCGGAAGCGACTGCAGGGTCTCCATCATCCGCTTCATATCAGCGACAACACTGATATGCCCCTTCATTGCCGCAAGCACTCCCTCAAACAGTTCTTCTTCACGAATACTGTGCGGGCCGCAGTCATTCCTCACCTTATGCCCAGAGCAGACATAATAGTAATACTTCTTCCCACGGCTCACGGCGCTCTTGCGGATCATGTTCTGGCCGCAATCATCGCACACAAGATACCCGGACAACGGATATACCCTGCCGCGTTCCGGTCCCCGGCGGACATCTTTTTTCAGAAGCTCCTGCATCACCTTGAAAGTATCCTCGTCAATGATCGCTTCATGTGACTGCTCCACACGGATCCATTCCGATTCATCCTTCTCCATGAACTTCTTCACCTTATAATTCGGCGTGCTCACCTTGCCCTGCACCAGCACTCCGGTATAGATCTCATTGGTAAGTATCCTGCTCACGCTCGACCATGACCAGACCGCCTTCCTGTTCGCCCTGAAATTGGTCTGAACCTTCATGCCAAGCGACAGCTTATACTCCATCGGGCAAAGGACGCCCTGCGCGTTCAGGCGCTCCGCAATATCCCCCTGGCTCATACCTTCAAACTTCCATTTGAAGATCGCCCTCACGACCTCAGACGCGAACGTATCCACGATCAGCTTGTTATGGTCTTCCGGATCCTTCAGGTACCCGTAAACAGCAAATGCACCGATAAACTCACCCTTCTTCCTCTTGATGTCAAGCTGAGTCCTGATTTTCACGGAAATGTCCTTGCAGTAAGCATCATTGATAAGGTTCTTGAACGGTATGATCAATGAATCCGACTGGTTCCGGTCAATGCTGTCATAGCTGTCATTGATCGCTATGAACCGCACCCCGATGAACGGGAACACCCTCTCAATATAATTCCCGGCTTCAATATAATTTCGTCCGAACCGGGACAGATCCTTGACGATCACGCAATCCACTCTGCCCGCCCGGATATCCTCCATCATCTCCTTGAAACCCGGACGCTCAAAATTGACTCCGCTGTACCCGTCATCCACCTTTTCGGACACGACCTGGATCTCCGGATGCTTCTTCAGGAAATCCCTGATCAGAGCCTTCTGGTTTCCAATACTGTCGCTCTCAGGCTTATCGCCGTCATCCTTGGACAGTCTTGCGTAAATACACGCCTTGTAGCTTTCTTTTGAAACAAACATAGCCAACCTCCTTCTAAACCGCATAGTTCTGGCAGTTAGAAGTCCGATTGGCTTCCTGTCCGTATCCTTATCTTTTTTGACCTGCCCTTATCTTAACGCGGGATCACTCTTCTTGTATGTATACCAAAATCATTTATTCCTCAGGTAATGCTCCAGCCGGTCATCCAGGGTAACATCCGTATCCGCGAACACGGTCTTCACTACCACATTCCCGACCTTGAAGCAGTACGGATTCCTGATCTGCCGGATGAAGCTCTTTATCCGCTCTTCCTTAGGCTGATCCTGATCGATGACAACATCACGGATATCCACCAGATCATCCCGGCTGACAGTCCTTACATCCACATCCATCATCTCTTCCAATGTCATGCTGCTGGCACCTCCTTCAAAATCTCGAAGGCCTGAGCCAAATAAAAAAGGATCCTCTTTCCCGGATGCGGCTCTTCCTTCCACATCCCAGTCAAAGAAAATCCGGTATCTTAAACCCCTATAAAACAAAAAATGGCCAGCAGAGAAATCAATCTCCACTGACCGTCACTATATCACAACACTTTTATTATATTGTCTCCAGCACCTCTCCGATATCCCCATCAATGCATATGCTTCTATCCTCAATCTCCCCCGGACAGAATGCCTCTCCATAATTCAAGCAGGCATACACAGCCTTCTCATTAGCCATTGTCATCTGCCAGAACGGATATTTCACTATAACAGGCGTGTTGGCTCCAACGCCCAGTTCGAGATACAGCACATGAAGGTTTTCATGCCTTCTCAGAAAATCCGAGTAAGCCGCTGAAGCCCTGTGCCAGCCTTCATCCTCAACAAATGAATCATCTGCGCGGAGATTCATCGTTACATCCGATCCGTCATCCGGGCACTTCGGAATCAGTTCTGTTGGAATCTTCATGGTAATTCCCTTATCCTCCGGCACCCGAAACACGCCGGATTCATCTTTCACAAAGCCCTGTGCTTCCATTGCCTTCATCACCCATTTCTCATTATCATATGTCTTCTGAATGTGGCCATCCGCACTCTGGAATAAGCCATAGTCCCCCTGTGTATAGAACAGGCGCTTCTTATCAAATCCTGCCTTCTGGAACTGGTGATCTACATTCGTTGTTATGACGAAATAATCCTTGTCCTTAACAAGTTCATACAGTTCACGATATACCGGCTTCGGAGCATCAATGTACCTGTTGTAATAGATGTGCCTTGCCCACCACGCCCAGCGAGTTTCATCATCCGGGAAGGGATAAAATCCACCGGAATAAATATCTCTTATTCCGAACCGCTTAGCGAAATCAAAGAAATACTTATCAAAACGCTCACCGCTGTACGTAAGTCCGGCAGAGGTGGAAAGTCCGGCACCTGCTCCGATCACTATGGCATCGGCAGTTTCAATTTCCTTTTTCAGTCTGGCAATCTGTTCTTCCCTTGTACCCTTGCCATAAGAAAGGTTTCTGCTAAAGTACCTCACCGCGCTCATCCCCTTCCTGATAGATTCTTCATATCCGTTAGGCATCTCACGATAGAAGTCCTTCGTAGATGTCCTTATCTTCATCTTTGAAAACATTAAAGATCACCCTTTCCATCTGACCGGGATACTCCCTTAGCCATCCCTGCACAGTCTCCACTGCTATTTCCGCAGCTCTTTTATTCGGAAAATGAAATACTCCAGTTGATATGCAGCAGAAAGCCACGCTCTTAAGCCCATTCTCCATACACATATCTAAGGTATTGCGGTAACAGTCAGACAGATCCTTTTCAAGTGCTGGTGTCAGCTTGTACTGAACAATCGGACCCACGATATGGATTACCTTCTTTGACGGAAGATTATATGCATCCGTCAGCATAGGAACCGCTGTCGGCTGTTCATAATCCCTGCCATATCTGATTCTAAGCTGATCCATCTGTCTGCCGCACTCTTCCCTGAGCTGGATACCTGCGAAAGTATGAATGCAGTTATCAATGCAGGTATGCATCGGAACAAAACACCCAAGCATCTGCGAATTGGCTGCATTGACGATCGCATCTACCGCAAGCCTTGTGATATCCCCTTGCCATATAGAAATAGCATCTCTGATAACCGGGATATCCGACAATTCCATGATTCCTTTATCAGCTACTCTTTCCTTCAGATAATCATCCTGCACAGCCACCACGTCATCCGCCATCTTCTTTGGCATACGGATATTCATCAACGATCGAAGGATCCTTCTTTTCCCTTCCGTATCCTTTGGCGTTTCAAGATCCTTATATTCATCAGAATCAGCCTTGAACCCTTCCACAAGATAGTCAAGTCTCTGTTCCTGCGTCATTTCTTTGCTCATGCCATCACCTTCTCTCCACCGCTCCCACAGGACATGCCGTCATGCAGTTGCCGCAATGCAAACAGTTTTCCTGTTTTATCACAAAAGGCACTTCATCTTGAATGATACAGTTCTGCGGACATACCGCCACGCATGATCCGCATCCGATACAGGCATCTGTTATGATATAACCCTGCTCTTTCTTTTCCTCACCGCCGAAAGCAAAGTTCGCCCGCTCAATCGGCTTTTTCGACAGGTCAAAGTATTCACCTGCTCCCTCATAGATCTGGAACACCGTCAGAGCATGCATGGCTTCTTCAGTCGGATAGATTTCATGCATGTACGGATTCTTCTCAAACAGCTCCGGTATCTTCTCATACCCAAGCTCCCTGACCTTGCCCCGGACGGACACCGCCACGCTGCTCATGGTATCCTCGCCCTTCATCGCGGTCAGCGCCAGATATCCTCTTTTAACCAGACGGTCATAAAAATTCTTTCCCTTAGCAGTAAGGAAATACAGACCATTTTCATCGCTGTCCATCATGTCGATTGCTGCCGTAACAGGTAATCCTTCGTCATCCACCGTCGCAACAATCGTCCGATGAATATCCTTTCTGATAATCTTAAGATAATCTTTTGCTTCCATATGTACCGCCCTACTCTTTTGAAAAGACTCCGAAAGTCTTCAGCCTTCGGAGTCCATCTTTACGCTTCCTTAGCAAGTATCTCCTGCATACCAGTCCGTAGATCCGCAAGCGTGTATTTCTTCATTTCCGTTTCCATTGATTCCTGAATGGCTTTCAGCTTTTCATCCAGTAATGCGTGGATATTTCTCCCTACGGGACACTGCGGGCTTGGATTCTCATGGAATCTGAACAAGTCTCCATCCTCCACCGGCTCTATGGCCTGATAAACATCATAGAAGGATATGTCTTTCAACTCTCTTGTAAGTTCAATTCCTCCGGTTCCCCGGATCACTTTTATAAGCCCTGCTCCCTGCAGCTGCGTGAGTATCTTGCGAATGATGACCGGATTGGTTCCAATGCTTCCGGCAAGGAAATCACTCGTGACCTTATAATCATCCTTAAAGGTATCTACGCATGTGAAGATATGCAAAGCCACCGTAAATCTGCTTGATATCTGCATTTCTTTCCACCTCCGGAACCATTGTACAACCAATCCGTTGTAAATTCAATGGTTACATTAGAACTTGCCGTTCCGATTCTGCCAGGTATCCTTGGACGCGATAGTCTCCATAACATCCCAGTGCTCCGCGATCTTGCCGTTCTCTACTCTCCACAGATCATAGTAAGATGTAGCCGCTCCGCCGAATGTTCCTTCGGAAACTGCCAGAACGAAATTGCCCTGAGCAAGAACCTGATGTACAGTATCGTAGATCATTGCGATGCCCTGTTTGCCAAGTGCTTCAAGAGCTACGCCAAGACCGGAAAGACCATCTGCAATGCCGGTGTTGTGCTGAATATAGGTGTCACCCTCAAAATACTCAGGAGTCTTCTCAGGATGCTTGCCCTGCATTACATCCACAAGGAAGTTTTTAACCAGTTCACGGTTAGCTTCTGTCTTATCAATATCCTCAAGGCTGTCATATCCATCGATCTGGGTATGTCCGGAAGGATTCGGATCTGCCTTTGTCGCCAGGTTATCCCAGTGCTCCGTGATCTTACCCTCTGCATCGAATCTGAAGATGTCGAATGCCACCTGCTCCGGCGAAGTTATAAACGGTCTGAAGGAAAACCTTGTCGCCATCCTCGAATGCCCTGATGTTGTTTACGGTCGTCTTAACCGGTGCGGATGCAAGATAAGCAACGCTTCCTACGAATGCCTCCGCTCCCGTACCGTATGCCAGGTTGTGCTGGATGTATCCCGGAGCCAGAAGCTCCTTTGCCTTCTCAGTATCACCAGTTGCGAATGTGCCAATGAGTGCCAATGCTTTTTCTTTGTTTGTCATGATCGTATCCTCCTATGAATGATTGAATTTATTTTGATGTAACCGCCGCGGTTTCATCTGATGATGCTAATATAACATTCCTTTGATGTAATGTCAATAGTTACATCAAAATATTTTCAAAATATTTTTTTACACAAAAAAAGCCTGCGAACATCAGGATTTATCCCAATGCCCGCAGGCGGGGTAACGATTCGTTATTCAGTTTACACTCTCTTGACAAAATCAAGGCTCAGCCATCCGATCCCGCTCTTCAGCCTTCCCCATCCAGACGTTGAACCCTTGCCGGACTTCACTTCCACAATGGTATATACTCCGATCGGGCAGAACTGAACCCTGCCGTAATCCGTTCCCGGACCCTTCCTGATATTCAGATCAGAGATGCTGACCTTCACCAGAAACGGCACCTTCACCTCAGGCTCCGCAGTTTTAGGCTCATACACCACCTTGCCATCCGCATCGAACACCTTATATCCCGGATTCTGGTCAGCGCACTTCTTCGCGTTATCCAGAATCTTATATGCGCCCTTCTGCGTCTTGCTATCCTCCCAGGTCTTCCTGACACGGTACCAGCGGATCACTTCACCGCCGCCGGAATCCTTCACATCATACTGTGTCAGGTTCCACTTCTCGATGATGGAGCAAAGCTTCTCCACATAGGTCAGACTTGTTGCATAGCCGCCGTCCTTGATGATCTGCAGCGCCTTCTTGTAATCCGTGCATTCCTTCAGCCCGTCATATCTCGGCTTCTTTCCATTCATCGCGCCAAGCAGATAAGCGGAATGGTCAGCAATCGAATCCTCAATGCAGGGATACTTCCGGAAATCAGCCGTGATCGTCTCATAGCTTCCATCCGTGTGCTGTTCCTGCGTCTTCTTCGTGTACTTGCTCTTTCCATCCCAGCTTGAACCGCTCCAAGTGTTCCCGGACAGGCTGCACTTCATCCCGAAGATATTATTGGCATTCTGCGCAAGTTCCGACTTACCATAACCGGATTCCAGGATAAACTGCGCCAGCGATACAGAAGCAAGGATACCGCTTTTCTTCATGTCAGCCGTAAATAGCGCACCGACCTTCTTGATCGCGTCCGTCTCGGAAAGATCCTTCAGGACAGATGCCTGCGTCCCCTTTGACACGGAACCGCCACCGGAATCAGAACCTCCGCCCAGCGCCGCCGTAACCTTACTGGCCAGATCACCCATCCTCGCGTACATCCAGTTGCCCGGACAGGATTTATTCGCAAACCACCTGTGAACCGTCAGGATCATCTCGCCGCTCTTCGGTGAATAATTCAGCGTCTTGTCCTTATCCCCGAACCAGATCAGCTTATTCTTCCCGTTACGCTTGCAGATATCCACGCAGAGCTCGATCAGCCTCTGATAAACGATATCCCTGAAGGCGTAAGGCTCCGATGTATCGGAAGCACACTCGATCGTGATCGCTCTCTGATCGTTCGCCCCGGAAGAAGAACACCATGAGCGGTTTTTCTCTTCCACATACATCCCGACACGACCATCCTTGTCAATGCCGTAATTGCTGGATGCCTGTGTACTGCTCTTATAAAACCAGTCCCCAAGCCCTTCCGCCGTACACTGTCCGACCACACAATGAGGCGTGATGCGGTCAATCGCCATCGCCCTCTGCCCGGAATGGTTCGGGGAGAGTTTCGTATAAACTACCATAGAACTATTCGTGTATCCCATTACTGCTCACCATCCTTCTTCTCTTCAACAGAATCCTCTTCCTTCTCGCTCCGATCATGCAGCTGCTCCAGTACCTTCCTGAGCTTCACCGGAATAGGAAGCCCCAGATATGCCGCGTTCTCCACCACCGAAAGTCCTTCATTGCTCAGGTAGAAGAAAATGATTGCGGTTCTCAGCACCCCTGTCTCTCCGAAAATCTGGACATCCAATAAATGCCCGATACCGACAAGCGCAAAAATGAGCACCTTCCGGCAGATTCCCTTGAACCCCACGGCAGACGAAAGCTTCTTATCCGCCACCGCACACATGATCCCGGTGATGTAATCCAGCACCACGAACGCCAGAAGGGCGTACAGAAGCCCGTCACAGCCTCCAAGGAAATACCCAAGCCATCCGCCCACAGCCGCAAATACCGCCTGTATCACATTCCAAAATTCCTTCATCGCAAATCCCTCCATTTCTTTGCATGTGCGAAGCTTCGCTCCGCACTTTCCGTTAGCCTCAAATGCCTGCTCATGCAAGCATGGCAGGCACTCTCGACTTTATCGCTAAAATTAAAGGGACAGCCAGAGCCATCCCTTGAAAACAGATTATTCAGTTGCCGGTTCCTTACACCGTTGTCTCCGTCAGCGTATAAGTGATCTTCATCGTCTTATCCGCATTCTTCACGACCGCCTGACTCAGATTACTGATCGTCGCCAGATACGGCGTCAAAAGCCATGTATATCTGTACTGGTTCAGATACGCGCCGCCCCATGCAAAGACATATTCCTTATACCGGAAGAATGGCGTGGACACATTCCCACATCTCGTACCGGCATATGTCGCGATCACATTATCGTTCACATCGATCTCAAAGTCATAAGCCACGATGATATCATTGATGAGCGACATGCAGCAGTCACAGCTTCCTGTCTCGCCAAGGCACCTCATAGCCGATGTAAAGCCAAGCGGGATCAATGTCACATCCGTGCTGTTGGAGATATTTATCTTATAAACGCCGGTCTTATCATAGGAAGGCACATACAGATATCCGTTTCTGACAACCGCGCTCCTGTTCCCGGACGGATAACTGGATCCTTCCTTAAAGCTTCCCATCGTCATCAGCGTGGCATTGGAAAGCGTCCAGCTTCCTTCCGTGAAGGTGTAGTCGCTCTTTTTAATCTTGATCCACAGCACCGCTGCGCTGCCGGATGAATTGCCCTGGTTGGAAAATCCGTACCAGTATCCATCACCGCCATCCATGAAGATCCCATACGGCGTATAGCTTCCATAGAATCGGAATGTCTGGCACTGGAGCACCGTGGTATCTTCCAGCTTAAGCGTACTGTCATCCAGCTTCTCATTCAGCCCAATATCAAACACCGGTATCCTGTATTTCTTGATCGTTACGGTATTGCTCGCATAAGACAACGAATACAGTTTCGCGTTCGTAAAATCCACCGTCACGCAGCGGAACAGATCATTGATGAACCCGTCATCATCATCCAGGCTGATTTTCTTTATTTCAAGCAATGTCGTATCCACTCCCACATCAGAGCCATAGGCATTCGCCCCGCCATGCTTGGAAGTAAGCCCCACCGCCGCGATCGTGCCGTTGCCCTGCGAAGGCGTGAACTCCCAGACAAACTTGTACCCATTGCTCAGCGCCTCGCTTTCCACAAGGTTCATGCTTCCCCTCTTCGTGTTCGCCGTGGCGTTGACATCATTGGACGCATATGCCACCGGCAAATTCGTTGACGGCAGATAAAGGTTATCCGCCTGCTCCGTGATGGAACTCGGAAAAAGCAGGATACCACCGATCATGTTCGGACAGATCGGAAGCAGCTCATCATTCCATGTCAGCGAATCATCATACTGACCGCCCGCCTTGTACATGACACCCATCGGATTCACACCCAGGATGTCATTCACGGCGTTCGTCACCATATTTGTTTCGGAGACGGTTTCCACCGTCCCCGTGTTCACATCCTCCAACTCTATGGTCAGATTACCTGTATATCTCTTCATAAAAGCCTCCTAACTGTTGCTTCCCGGCACATCAACCGGCATCGCAAAGCCTCCGATACTTGTTCTTCCGGCTTTCACATCCGAATAGAACCTCTTCACGGTCTCTTTGATCTCCCATGCCTGCGACTCCGTAAACGCCTTCACCTGAAGTCTTTCAGGATTAGTGCCGTTACCCATAACAAAGAGATCCACATATTCCTCAATATCGATCCTACCATCCCATGCCGCAGAAGCACCCATGCTCTGACCGGAAATGGAAGCGATGCAGAATCCCGTATCCACAAAAGCCGTACCACCGGAACACCTTATATAGACATTGAAGGTATTCGTATAGTTCGGCACCACATTCTCGATCGGATAATACAGAAGGATCGTGTGCCTGCCGCTATGCCAGTTTTCCTGCGGATAATGCACCGGGATCATCTGGTTGTTGAACTCGAAGGTAAATATCACATCCGCATGGCCGTCCTCCGTCCAGCTGACAGGAAGCGATACGTTCACCGTCTGTTCTTCCGTATTCCCTATAACTTCAGGATTATCCGGATCCTCTGGCTCAGGTTCATCCACCGCAACAGAAGGGATAACCACATCCCCGGTCGCTGTCGCTGTTTTTGTCACCTGATCTGCCGTGATATCCACGATCACCTGTCCGAAAAACTGAGCATGGTTCGCTTCCGTCGTGGCAAACTCTATGGAAATGATCTTCGTATCCACATTCTGAACTGTGAACGCCGATGCATTGGTAAAGGTATGGATTCCGATCTTCCCTGCCTCAATCTGCGCCAGAAGCCCGGAGATATTCTTATCGTTCTTCGACTTTGCTTGGGACAGCTTCGGATTCTTTCCCACACACTTGATCGCCTGTCTGCCGCCGATCTTGATACTGTTCGATGTGATACAGGCAATCTTCGTGGCATCCGCCTGACCGCCGGTGAAGGAAAGGATATCTCCCACATCCAATGCAGGATTTCCTATCGTATCAGAATCAAACGGAACATAGTTCACTACCGACAGGTCATCCAGGATATTCTCGCAGAGCTGCCGCCTGGTCTCTTCCAGGCCAAACTGCAGGAGCGGATTTACTCCCAGATTCATTGTCAGTCCGTCATCCGGATCCAGCGCATAATACTCCGCAATCTGCGTCCGCAGGTTCGTTGACGAAACCGCCGTATATCTCGTGATAAAATCCGAAAAGCTGGAAGTGAACCTGTGCTTTCTTTCCACCACGAGTACCGGCTGATTGCCATACTTCCGAAGTTCCAGCTCCCCGGCTCTGTTTATCACGAAAAAACCGCCAAGCACCTGTCCAACATAGAACAGCACATCGCGGTAAGTCTCGATATCATTATCAGAATAAATGGACAGGTTTTCAGACCCGTTCGGCATTGCCTCAATGGTCGCCCTGTCCTGAGCCAGCTCTACATCACAGGTCGTACTGCAAAGCACCATAAAATCATAAGCGTTACCAATGGATTCCAAAGAAGTAAACGCCTTCTCGAACCGCACCATAAAATCATACGCCTTGATTTCCAGGCACTTTGCCTTCCTGTTTGCCTCCGATACTTCAAATATCCCCATCGGGATCGTTTCATAGGAGCCACCCGCTATCTGCAGATGATAAAACAGTTCCACAATGGCATCTTCCAGCGTGTACCTGTTGATCTCGGAAAATAGCGATATCCCCATCTCAGCAGCATACACCGTACCAAGCTCAATCTCCGTACTTCCGCAGCACTGGCTTGTAATATATCCGCTGCCCTTGACCATATCTTCCTGGTCAAAGTTATAAACCGTCCCGGCAGTCGTTGTGATCCTGCCCGTCCAGTAATATTTTCTTGTATTCGCCTTCACTGCATTTAGGAAGGCACTGCTCACTGGATACATAGCCGCCCTCCTTAAAACTCTTTCAATGTGAAGGAAACCTCCCATAAGCTCCCATAGCTTGTATCGCTGACCAGCTTCACCTGATAGCCGTCAATATACATCTGCGTATCCACAATGTTCATGGTTTCCATATCCAGATATCCCACGGTAATGCTCGCCAGCTTCTTATATGCTGAAAACTTATTCAGCCACTTCTTCGATACCCGGAATGTCACCCCGATCTGAACCACGCCTTCACGGACAACATCCCTCTGAGTGGTTCCCGCTTCCGTCACGCCGCCGCTGTCTGCCTCCACATCCGACAGATTCACGGAATAAGAGGCAGGCATCGGTATGTTTTCATTGTTGAAAACCAGATATTGCAAATGTGCCATCTTACCTGCCTCCACTTCTCAGATTCATTCTCTGCTGAGCCGTAACCACGATCTCATCGATCATGTCACCGCCGATATAAACCGGGATCACGATATCCCCTGCAGAACCTCCACCCGCAAGGGCAGATGTCAGCGCCGTATTGATACCGGAAATCAGATCACCGCCATTCACTCCGCCGCCGGAATAACCACCCTGAGCAGCCATCACTCTCGGAGTGATCGTCATATCCCCGGTCACGCCCTGCATTGCCTGTTCGATCATGCCCCGGCTCTTCTCAATGCCCTTCGCAAGTCCACCGATAAAGTCCGGCATCCAGCTCTCATAATCCGTAAGCGGTCCTTCATCCGGCACGGAGAAATGCAGGAAGCTCTTGATCTTATCCGCAACCGATGAAACAGCGTCCCCGACCTTGCCGATCATGGACTTGATACCGTTCACGATACCTCCGATGAAATCAGCGCCCCACTGGAAAGCCTGTGTCGCCAGATTCTTCACAAAATTGATCGCCTTATCAAAGCCGCTCTTCACTGCGCCATAGATATTTCCGCAGACATTCTTGATACCGTTCAGCATCGCGTTAAAAGCATTGGAAACCGCATTCTTTATGGCATTGGCCGCCGTCGATACCGCAGACTTGATATTATTCCAAGCTGTCGTGACGGCATTTTTTATCCCATTCACGATAGTCGTGATCGTATTCTTAATGCCATTCCAGACTGTTGTTACCACAGTTTTTATCGCATTCAGCACCGTTGTGATCACGGTCTTGATACCATTCCACGCCGTCGTCAGGAAGGTGGAAATCGCTGTCACCACAGTCGTGACAACCGACTTGATCCCATTCCAGACCGTGGTGAAGAAGGTTTTTATCGCATTGAACACCGTAGTCACAGTATTTTTGATTGCGTTCCAGGCATTCGTCAGAAATGTCGAAATCGCATTTACCACAGTCGTGAACACATTCTTAATTCCATTCCACAGCCCGGTAAAGAAATCCTTGATCGCATTCCAGACTGTCACTGCCGTGGTCTTGATCGCTTCCCAAGCAGCCGTGAAAAATTCCTTCAATGCCTCCCATACGGCAACAGCGATCTCTTTTATGCTCTCCCACAGGTCAATCCAGAACTGCCGGAACTCTTCGCAGTTATTCCAGAGATAGATAAACGCCGCCACCAGAGCCACGATAGCCGCTATGATCAGCACATACGGATTCGCCGCGCATACTGCATTGAAAGCAGCAAAAACACCCTTAGCCGCATTGATCACACCCGCCAGCTTCGGCACCAATGTCATAATGGTACCCACGGCTGAAATAACTTTTCCGACAATGATCAGCACCGGACCGATAGCAGCCGCCACCAAAGCGATTGTCACTATAACCTTCCTTGTGCCTTCATCCATCGAATTGAGCCAGTCCACAAACTTCTGGATCCATCCGACGATCGTCCGGATCGCAGGCATCAGCAATTCTCCGAAAGAGATAGCCAGTTCCTGCAGCTGTGACTTCAGGATCGTCAGCTGACCGGCAAGGTTGTCATTCATGGTCTCAGCCATACCGGCAGCACAGCCGTCATAGTTATCTATTGCGGAAGAAAGCTTATTGATATCACCTTCCCCGGCATTCATCAGAGCCAGGAATCCGGACATTGCATTCTTTCCCACAAGCGACTCAGCCGCCTGTGCCTTCTCCGATTCTGTCAGACCCGAAAATGCCGTCCGGCAGTCAGCCAAGATATCGGAAAGATCCCTCATGCTTCCATCAGCGTTAGTCGTTGCAATCGTCACTTCACCGATAGCTGATCCGCAGACCGTCACATCCCCGGAAAGGTTATTCATAATGGTTCTTAAGGCAGTACCAGCCTGAGAACCCTTGATACCTGCGTTGGCCATCAATCCGATAGCTTCAGCCGTATCCTCCGCAGAGAATCCCAAAGCACCGGCTATAGGAGCGCAATACTTGAAGGTCTCGCCCATCATGGAAACATTCGTATTCGCGTTACTCGAAGCAGCCGCAAGGATATCCGCGAAATGCCCGGAATCAGAAGCCGATAATCCAAAAGCGGTAAGCGCGTCCGTTACGATATCGGAAGTAGTCGCCAGATCCTCACCGGAAGCAGCTGCAAGGTTCATCACGCCCTCAATACCGGAAAGCATATCCTCTGTCTTCCAGCCAGCCATCGCCATATAGTTCATGGCTTCCGCCGCCTCGGATGCGGAGAACTTCGTCTTGCTTCCCATCTCACGTGCCTTATCCCTCAGGGCATCAAAGTCCGCACCTGTCGCACCGGACACCGCCGCAACCTTGCTCATGGCGGAATCAAAATCAGCGGCAGTTTTCACCGCCGCCGCGCCTAAGCCTGTTACAACCCCTGTCACCGGAAGAAACTTCTTTCCGACATTCGTGATATTATCTCCGACCGTCTTCAGCTTCTCACCCTTCGCGGCGATCTCCTGAAGAGCCGTGGCAGAACTCTTTGCCTGCTCTTCCAGAGACTTCAGCTTTGCCTCCGTCTCCGCAATCTCCCTCTGCAGGCCGTCATACTGTTCCTGGGTAATTGTTCCGTCCTTTAACGCCTGGTCTGCCTGCTCCGCTGCCATCTTCAAGGTCTCCAGCTTTTCCTTCGTTTCCTTGACAGCATCCCCCAGAAGCCTGTGCTTCTGAGCAAGCAGTTCCGTATTTCCCGGATCAAGTTTCAGGAGCTTATCGACATCACGCAGCTGGCTCTGAGTGTTTCTGATCTCTGTATTTACGCCCTTCAGGGCTGTCTGTAGTTTGGTGGTATCGCCGCCGATCTCAACGGTGATCCCCTGGATCCGTCCAGCCATCGCTCTGCCTCCTTCCTTTAGAATCGATCCATATCATCCTGAGATGCGATCTGGGCATGAGGTTCTTCATCCCGCTGCATCTCTGTGTACATATCATTGATGATCCCTATCGTCAGAAGATCCATCTCGCTGATATGCACTCCAAGCTGCACCGCCCTCAGAAGCAGGAGCGGTGTTGTCATTTCCCGGTCAGTCGCTCGAAGTTTTTTTTACTCTCCACTTGCGTCTGCACATTCAGGCCCCAAAGCTCAATGATCTCCGGCAGTACCTGATAAATGGAAAATGTCCCGAACTGGTCAAGCCATTCATCCGGCGTATCCGGCACATTCTGCGGATCAGCGTGCTTTGCCATGATGTAGCTGATATCCTCGAACAGTTCCAGCGAAAAGGAATCCAGAGCAGAGTTTTCCGGATCATTTTCATCAATGCTCTTCTGCAGGTCGTGGAGATCCTTATAGATATCCCTGTGAAACCTGTTCCTGTATATCCTCGGAATGGCAGCGGAAGCCCTGAAAGTCACATCCTTGCCATCAATATTCACTGTCTTTGTAAGTGCCATTTCACTTTCCTCCAATCACGATAAAGGTCAGAGATTTCTCCCTGCCCCTAAACTAAAATCAACCCTGTCCGTTCTTCGTCACCGTTACGGTATAAGCCGTACTGGTGCATCCGGTCTTGCTCGCGATCACTGTCACGGTATTGGTCCCGCTCTCCCAGGTCGCATCCTGACCGCTGGTATGAGCCGCGCCATTAACCAGAATCGTGACCACTGTTCCGCTTGCTGCCGTAGCAGATACTGCATCCTCATCATTCACGGTCTCAGCCGTATAGGAAGTGGTACCGGCATCAAAAGCAGGAGTCAGCTGAAGGCTTCCGATCGTGATACTGGTAAGCACCGCGGATACCTGAGCGCTCTCCGTCTGATAAACGCCCGAATACCATCCGTTGTAAACCGCATCGGAAGTATTCGCACCGGTCTTCACCTTCACAAGACCATTAGGAAGCGGTGTCGCGGTGATCTCCAGCTTCTCCGTCTGAACTTCCTTGGAATCCTCATTGGTCTTGCCCTCGATGGTCGGTCTCGCAGCCGTGCAGTAATACATGCAGTGCCTGATCTCTTTCTTGTCCCCGGAGAACTCAAAGAGCAGAGCGAAATGCTCCGGCTCCACCGTGGAATCCTCGATCAGAACGCCATTCGTATCTTCCGTTTCTTTCAGAATGTCTTTCCTGAAACTGTCCGGGATCAATGCGATTTCCAGATCACCGGAATATCCGTTGTTTGCCACCGTGGTGTAATACACCATATCGTCCGCATAGAACGGCTCGGTGTCGCCCTCCGGATCCAGCGACAGATTCACTGCACCAAGAATAGCTACCGGTGTAGCGAAAGTTACTTCATTCGTATCCGGATCAAGTGTTGCCTTCGCATAGTGACAGTTCTTAAGTCCGAATTTCACCTTGTTATTTGTACTCGGCATATTAAACCTCTCTTTCCGCTATACCGTCATCTGGTACAGCACTTCGTATAGTTTCTCTGATTCGATCCATACCTCCGATTTGTTCCAGAACAGCTCATGGTCATTCAATACAGCCTCGACCCTGTCCTCCAGTTCTGGATCCTTTTCATCGGTATAAAGCTCAATGCTCAGGTTGGAAAACTCCATGTACACCACGTTGTCCGCAGCGAAGTTCTCCGAACCCGGAAATAAAAAGCAGATGAACGGCGGATCAGGACTTTCCCCTTCCGCAAAATGGTCATACGCAAAAGGGATATCCAGTTCAGCCAGCATCTGCATCACTTCTTCATGCGTCATCCTTCTTCCTCCCGATCTCGATAATGCACTCCGCAGCATGACGGCAAACCGGGCAGTTATACGGATAATCCCTGCAATCCTCGCCTTTTCGGGAACCGTGATATAAAACCAAAACGATCACCGAAATCCCGACAGCAATAATGAATCCCAAAAGCAATATTTCCATCATCACTAACCGCCCTTCTGTAAATCCCGCTCGATGTCCCTTGTCAGCTGCTCGATACCAGCCTGTTCCGCCGGAGCGATATGCGGAAAAGCCCTTGTCCTTCCGCCGCCCCGTTTCGCATGACCAAACTCCAAAAGATGCGTCAGCTGATACCGCTCGGAATGCACAACGACCTGGATGGAATACGAAGTCTCCCTGGTCTTCTTCACCGCCCAGCTTTTGGAATACTTCCCGGTCTTTTTCGGAGCCGTGCTCTCGATCTGCTGCTTCACGGTCTTTCCTGCTTTCTGGACATCCTTCTTCAGGTCCTCCGCCGCAAGCTTCGCGTATTCCTCCATGCCCTTCATCACGATATCCGCCAGCTGATCAATCTTTATCGTCTGTGCCATCAGCGCCGCTCCTTCCTGCAGGTGAACTTCAGTGACTTCTTACGGAAGTTCATATGGTCGATATTCACGATGTTGTAAATCTCATCCATGAACATCACCCGGTAGTGCGTGGAATCAATCGCGGTAGCCTTCTGACAATAACGGACAGATACGGTCATGGAAAAATCCTCAACCGTAGTACCGGCAACCTCATCTTCCTTTGAACTTGCCATCCCTTCCCCGCCGATCGCGGCAAAGCAGGTATAATAATCCGTCCAGGCATTCTTGTGATTGCCATACTTGTCGGTTACAGTCTCATTCTTCTGGAATGTCACCTTGGATCTTAAGACTGCCACATCCATCAGAATCCCTCCTTCCGGCTCCCGAATAACAGAGCCCTCAGAGTCAGATCCATCGCATGATGGTCAGCCTCTTCCCTGTGCTCATACAGATATGCCACTGTAAACATCACAGCGATCTTTCCATTGGCACAGGCATCCATATCCGCCTCATCATCCGTCCGCAGGATATCCATGCACTGCTTCTTGCCGGCTGTTATGAAGTTTTTGATCAACAAATCATCATCCTCGAAATCGATCCGCAGATAATTCTTCATCTCTTCCACAGTCAAAGTCATCTGAACTCACCTCACATCGTCCTCACAAGCTTCATATCACTCGCTTCCGCGCAAGCACGAAAGCTCGTTCATTCCGCTGCTCGTCCTCTCCCCACGAAGCAGGCTTCGCGGGGACCCCATTTATGGCGGCAGGAACTTCCCACCGCCACATTTCTTACTCTTCATCCGGCTCCACGATCACAAGCTTATATGCCGTTTCCGCATAGCCATCCGCCCAGAGCATAAAGGTATCCACCGACTTCTCCGTGTTATCGCCGGCAAGCACCAGATCAGCCGCAACCCAGCGGACAAAATAACCTGCGTCCAGACCACACTGAGTCGCCTCGGTTACATCCTCAGCACTCAAAGCGGTTCCGTTGTAGTAAAGCCCTGTGATCGGAGAAATGCCGACACCAAGACCGATACCCAGCCACTTATGCTTGCCCCATCCGTTACCGGCTTCAAAATCCTTAAGGTCTTTCACCTTTTCAGACAAAGTGATCGTAATGATGTGATCATCGTTATCCACCGAAACACTGGAAGTCTTCTCCGTGTTATAGGAACGGTCAGCATGACCGGCAACACTGTCCGTCACCGCCGCGTACTGCATGGTAAAGGCATCACCTATCATAAGACCCGCATTTTTAAGCTTCGTGATCAGAGCATTCAGAGTATTCCTGACCTTTGCAACCGTGTCACTGGTCACATCAGCCGTGCTCATATTCGGCATCAAACCGTTGTCATACACAATCTTTCCGCCGATATGCGTCACATCGCCGCCCTGCTCGGTATAATTCTTTGCGTTATATTCGCTCATTTCGCGCCTCCATAATCCGGGCTGCCATATCGTCCGATACAGCAGCCCTGTTATCCGTTATCCTTACGCCTTCATCTTCAGGAGCTTAATGCCCTCCGGAAGAATGACCTTGCCGTCAACACGCTCCGTAGCAACAAAGCCGACCTGGCCGTTTGTGCTGTAAAGCTCATTGAGCCTCTGGACAGTTCTTCCCGCGCGGTCAGCGATCCAGTAGTTCTTGAAATCGCCGAACGCTACAGAGTAAGCGCCTGCTTCCATCTGCGGAACATAAGGGCTGGTGTAGAGGTCATAGCCCAGGAGCTTGTCAGGCTCGCCTGCCTGAAGGGAAGGCTGCCACAGATAAACACCGTTACCATCCTTCAGTTTCCTGATCGCAGCGATAGTCGCGTCATTCGTAAGGAACTTCGCGTTCCTGCGGTAAGGACTCTTCAAAGCGTACACAAGGCTGATAAGCTCATCCGCAGTAACAGCGGTAGAACCCGCAGCAGTCACGCCCACCTGTCCGCCGTTTGCGGTAAAGATACCCGTAGGCTGACCGGTTCCGGTACCCACACAGAAAGCCTCTTCCTCCGCGATACCGAAAGCCCTCGCGAACTCAGCCGCGATATAGCTTTCAAGATCAAACGCGGAATCCTGAAGAAGCTCGATGGAAACCTTCACAAGATCAGTAAGCTTGAAGGCATCAATGGTCTTCTGGTCAAAGGTAGGATCGCTCTCGGTATAAGCACCATTCTCAGCCGTCCACTTTGCCTCGGAATGAGTCGCCGCAACCGGGATCTTTCTCTCAGCGCTTGTGGTAATGACCTTCGCAAGACCTCTCACCACGTTCGCCTCATCCAGACCCATCACGATCTGACGCTCGAACTCTTCCGGAACCGGATATCCGCCGTCTGCCTGCACTCCTTCGGAAAGAACATTGTGAACAAGCCTCTTTCCTCTAAGATGTGCACCGAAATCTTCCTTGTACGCATTGGAAGCGCGCCCGGTCTTTTCCTCCACATCCTGTCTCGCAGGTCTTCCGGTAAGAGGCATATTGACAGGCTTGTTGAACTCCGCCTCCCTTGCCTCAGCCCTCTGCTGACGGTCGATCGCCGCAGTCAGATCCTCAATCTCCTGCTCCATACGGCTGTATGTCGCATTGTCCTCGGCGGAGAGCACGCCGTTCTCATTCTCGTGGGTATCCACAAAGTTCTTCGCAGTCTCCCACACCTTTGCTCTCTTCTCGATCATATCTTTGATAGTCATATCTCGATTCCTCCTTAAATGAATCTCTTGATAAAATTCAAGCGCTCCCTGATCTCTTCAGCGGAACGCCCGTTATCGGTTACGTTTTCAGTTTCTGTTGCACCGGTGCAACCGGCATCCGGCGCCTTGATATGACACTTCGTCGCAATCTTGTCCATCAGCAAATTTGTCACCGCCGCCCTGGAATAGAGCATCGACACTTCCGGGGATCCAAGGTCATCCGCCTCATCCGCATCCTGTCTTGCCAGAATGTCATCCGCGAATCCAAGTTCCACCGCCTTATGCGCGTCCATCCAGGTCTCCGCATCCATCAAGTGCGATAGTCTCGTCCGGCTCATGCCGGTCTTGATCTCATACGCATTCATGATGGAATCCTTCACGGAAGCAAGCATCTCAATAGCTTTCTGCATCTCCGCCGTATCGCCAAAAGCGATAGTGGCCGGATTATGGATCATCATCATGGAAACAGGGCTCATCAGAACCTTCGTCCCCGCCATTGCGATCACGCTTGCCGCCGAAGCCGCAATGCCGTCGATCTTCACCGTGACATCGCCCTTATAGTCCATCAGCATGTTATAGATCTGAGCCGCCGCCACGCAGTCACCGCCCGGACTGTTGATCCAGACCGTGATATTCCCCTGTCCGGCATTCAGCTCTTCGCGGAACAGTTCCGGCGTGACATCATCGTCAAACCAGCTTTCCTCCGCTATCGTGCCATTCAGGAAAAGCACCCTCTCAGATACCTCTTCGCCTGCCTGGTCTCTGATCTTCCTGCTTTTCCAGTTCCAAAACTTCTTCATCAGGATCTTCCTCCTTCCCGTTATTGCTATCTGCCGCAAATATTCCGGCATCCTCCAGCTTCGTCATATTTCCGTTGATCAGGTACAGGTCACCGCCCTGTTCAGCCGGTATGCGGTCAAGGTTTTCAAGCTCGCGGATATCATTCGCGGACATCCAGCCATTCTGCCTTGCCGTCGCGTATCCGTTCATCCTACTCTGGTAATCGCCACGCAGAAGCCCGTCCACGTTGAACTTGAAGAAATACTTCTTCTTTTCCTCCGGCGTAAGGAGTGCCCTGACCATTGCCTGTTCCCATCTCGATACCCAGGGATCCAGCGTGTACTTCACAAACTCTAAGCTCTGCTGCTCGATGTTATTGAAGCTGCTCTTTTCCAGATCACCTATCATATGGGGTGGCACGCGGAATATCCTCGCGATCTCATCAATCTGGAATTTCCTCGTTTCAAGGAACTGTGCCTGCTCCGGTGAAATGGAAATCGGCGTGTACTTCATGCCTTCTTCCAGAACTGCGATCTTATTGGCATTCCCGGAACCGCCGAAAGTCGCCTGCCAGCTTTCCCTGACCTTGCTCGGATCCTTGATGGTTCCCGGATGCTCCAACACACCGGAAGGAGCCGCGCCGTTCGCAAAGAACTTGCTGCCGTATTCCTCCGTAGCGATTGCCAGACCGATAGCATTCTTGGCCATAGCGATCGGAGAATATCCGACCAGACCATCGAAGCCTAATCCCGGAATGTGAAGCACATCATGAGGCTGAAGTCTTACCGTCCTTCCGACCTTATCCGTACTCTTCCTGCCGTCCACATCATCCGCGTCATAAACCGTGTACTCGTAATACAGCCGCCCGTGCTCATCACGGTCAACCTTCATGCGATCCGGCATCAGCGGATACAGAGCCACAACTTCACCCTTGCCGTTGCGGATGATCTGCGAATACGCATTCCCCCACAAGAGCAGGTGCGTCATCAATGTCTCCCTGAAAATGAAGGAAGTCATCTCCGGATTCGGCTCGTCATGGAGCAAAAAATAAAGCGGATGATCAACCGCTTTTTCTTTACCGCCATCATCGGTATATCTGTAAAATTATAATGGCAGGCTCGCCACCGCCTCAGACAGTATCCTCACGCAGCAGTACACTGCCGTCACCTGCATCGCAGAGCGTTCCGTCACATACTTGCCGCTTGCGGTTCCGCCAAGGAAGAACGAATACGCGCTTCCCGCCGTCCTGTCCGTGGGCTTGTCCCTGCTCCGAAACAAACCGCTAAATATTCCCATAACCGCACCCTCCTTCATATGCCTGGTTCAAGGCTTCCCTGATCACAAGGAAGCCGATCAATGATAAGATCAACATCTCTTTATCCTCAGAAAACCAAAAGACCCCGGCTGTCATAAACAGATTCCGAAGTCTCGTTTCCACATCTTATTGCCCGGTCAAGCGCCATGATCATCGCGATAGCCCCGTCAATCTTCTCCGTTGACTTCGCCTTGTCCGCCTTGATGTTCCCCGCCGGATCCGTCCGGATATAGATGTTATCCATGTTCCAACGAAATACCGGATGGCCGCCGTGGGCTATCTTCTGTTCCAGCACCAGCCTCATCAACTCTTTCGTAGGCGGAGACATCGAAGCAAAGCCCTGACCAAAAGGCACTACCGTGAATCCCATACCTTCCAGATCCTGCGATAACTGCGTCGCGCCCCATCTGTCATATGCGATCTCACGGATATAAAACCTCTCACCCAGACGCTCGATGAACTTCTCAATATATGCGTAATGGACCACATTTCCTTCCGTTGTTTCCAGAAAGCCCTTCCGCTCCCAGACATCATAAGGAACATGATCCCGCTTCACCCTTAAGTCCAGCGTTTCCTCCGGAACCCAGAAGTAGGACAGTACGATGTACTTATCCTCATCGTCCACCGGCGGGAATACCAGAGCAAAAGCCGTCAGGTCAGTCGTGCTCGACAAGTCCAGACCGCCATAGCAGACACGCCCTTCCAATTCATCCTCATCCACAGGGAAATTGCAGGCATCCCATTTCTCCATCGGCATCCATCTGACCGCCTGCTTCACCCACTGATTCAGCCTCAGTTGCCGGAATGAATTTTCTTCCCCCGGATTCTGCTTTGCAGACTCACAGGCCGCCTTCACCTTGTCGATACCCACTGTGATATCCAAAGAAGGATTCGCCTTCTTCCAGACCTTCGGATCCGTCCAGTCGTCCGATTCATCCGCTCCATAGATCACAGGATAAAATGTCGGATCGATCTTGCGACCTTCCAATATATCCTTTGCTTTCTGATGCGTTTCATAGCAGATGCTGTTCGTATCCGTCCCGGCTGTAGTAATCAAAAAATACAGAGGCTGCATCCTGGCATCACCGGAACCCTTCGTCATTACATCAAACAGCTTCCTGTTCGGCTGAGTATGCAGCTCATCAAACACAACCCCGTGGATATTGAAGCCATGCTTTGAATACGCTTCCGCAGACAGCACCTGATAAAAGCTGTTCGTCGGCTGGAAGATGATCCGCTTCTGTGAAGCCAGTATCTTCACTCTCTTATTCAGAGCCGGACACATCCTGACCATATCAGCGGCAACCTCAAAAACGATGGACGCCTGCTGCCTGTCAGCCGCGCATCCATAAACCTCGGCTCTTTCCTCTCCATCCCCGCAACAGAGCAGAAGCGCAACCGCCGCAGCAAGCTCACTTTTACCCTGTTTCTTCGGAATCTCGATATATGCGGTATTGAACTGCCGATATCCATTCGGCTTCATCGTTCCAAACACATCCCGGATGATCTGTTCCTGCCAGTCGATCAGTTCAAAAGGCTTCCCCGCCCAGGTACCCTTCGTATGGCACAGGCACTCTATGAAGTTCACCGCAAAATCCGCCGCTTCCTTGTCATAGGTGGAATCCTTCGCCGCAAACTTCGTCGGCTTATATTTCTTCAGCTTCCGCATCTTCACAGTTATCACTTCCCTTCAGCCACTGCCGGTACACCTGCTCGGAGATCTTCGCCATCATCACCGGCGGGACACTCATGCCGCAGATATACTGGACGCTCTGATCCATGAAGTCATAATCCTGTGGAAAAGTCTGGCAGCTGACAATGTCTTTATCCGTCAATAACAATCCATCGCACATCCGGTAAAGGCTACTCCCGGCAACGATCGTGTATGCAGGCTCATCATCAGATAGGATCGGCGTTGTAAAACCGCTGTTCTTTTTCCGTCTCACCCTGGCATTGATATCCGCAATGCATCGGTCAGACGGAATCCTGTATTTGAGCAGTTTTGCCTGAAGGCTGTTTTCATCCATTGCTTTTCCATACGGTTCCCTGACCTCTCCAAAAGGAATCGGCCTTGAATTAAAATTCATGGTCAGCTTCGGATAATCAAGATCCTTCCTGTGCGCAATAAAGAAAACCCTCTCACGCTTCTGAAGAACGCCCATCCTTGCCGCATTGAACAGGAATATCTGCACATCATACCCGGCATCACCAAACGCTTTTATTATCTGGTTGACCCATCCTTTGGCGTTTCCCGTGATCAGCCTCTTCACATTCTCAGCGATCACAACCTTGGGTTTCAATCTCTCCGCAACCTGGATAAAGAAAAAGAACAGGTCATCCAGCCTCTGCTTTGCCTGTCCTTCCCGGAACACCTTTTCCGTATTCCAGCCTTCTTCCCTGAGCCCTGCTGTTGAGAACACGGAGCAGGGCGGCGAACCGTCCAGCACATCCAGATGGAACAGTTCTTCCGGTATTTTTTCATCCGGCAGCTTCAGGAAATCCCTGATATCCATAAGGAAACTGTGCTTTGGATGATTGTTCTGCTTATATACCTTCATCATGTCGGGATCGATCTCGCAGTTCCCCACGACATCAAATCCCGCCAGCTTGTATCCCATAGAGGAGCCGCCACCGCAGGAAAAACAGGAAAACACAGTATGCCCGTGCTTCGGTCTCTTATCCAGATCGGACAGGTTCCACTTCCACGAAAACTCAGTTGAACCGGAAACCGCATTTCGGGCATTCATATTTGAACACTTCATCCCCAAACACCTCCGTATCAAACTCCGTGGTTCCGGTCAGTTCCTTATCCGAACCGCCGCCATCACCATCCACAGGCAGGTCAGCCGCCATACCAAAAAAGTCGAACCCTTCAAGGTCAAGCCCCTCCAGTTCGACTTCCAACTTCATCAGATCCCATGTCGCTTTTTCGCCGGTCTTGTTATCCAGGAACCGGTATTTCTTTTTCTGTTCCTCAGATAATCCGTCGCAGATCAGGAATTCGGCGGATTCTTCTCCCAAAGCAACTAAGGCTTTATATCTGGTATGACCCGCTATGATCACATGATCCTCATCCACGGTGATCGGGGTGATATAGGAACACTGCCGGATGCTCTCGGCAACCGCATTCACCGCATCATCATTCTTACGCGGATTATTTTCATACGGTGTGATCTCCGATAATTTCAGTCTTTCCAGCTTCATACCTCGAACACCTCCCCGCAGCACGGACAGGTCATCGTCTTAAGACCTCCCTCACCGGCTTCATCATCCGGAAGCGCGATCTCTGGCTGTCCGAAATCGTATCCCTGAAAATCCACATCACATAATTCCGCAGAAAGCTTCTTCTGATCCCATGAAGCCATCTCCGCCGTTTTGTTGTCATACAGACGGTATTTTTTCTTCTGTTCCTCTGACAGATTGGACGCGATGACAACCTCGCATTCCTTATAACCCAGCTTTTTCAGAGCCTTATATCTGGTATGACCCGCAAGGATCACCCCATCCTCATCAATGATGATCGGTGCGATATATGAACACTGCTTTATACTCTCCGCAACATCGTCCACCGCCTCATCATTTATCCTCGGATTGTTCTCATAAGGCTTCAGGTCTGACAGCTTTTTCTTCACATATTTCATCGAAACCCTCCTATTTCTTCCGCGCTGATAACAGTCTTTCCATCAGATCGTCATGCGGACTTGCGCCGCCGTACTCCACGGAGCAGTTTTCCTTCACAATCTGATAAATTTGATACCAGCACTGGTTCACCTGCTTCAGATAGTTCTGGCTCATCGTCACATAAGGGCTTGTAATCGCCGCCCCCGTGGTCGGATGCTTCGCCAGAAATCCGTATTCCGATATGCAAGTCTCACACTGTACCCATCTGGATACCATCATCGCGTACTGTTCGATCAGCTGAGTGTTCACCAGCCTCTCGCACCCTCTTTCCTTCAGCCAGAGGAATGTCTGCTTAAAGACATCTTCCGCGCACAGGTCAATGCCGCTCTTCTGAGCAGCTTTCAAAAAGTCCTTCACCGGCGGAACATCCTCGCCACTAAACTCCGCAGGCTCTGGAAGGTCAATGACCGTCGCCGCAAGCCCGCTGTCGATCTTCTCCGTCAGGGCTTTGGACTTCCTGCCGGAACCGACCCTCTGGCCGCCCCGCATGGTCCCGTCTTTGGCCATTTTCCTCACCTCCTCGTCCTCGCAAGCTCCATATCACTCGCTTCCTCGCAGGCTCAGAAGCTCGTTCATTCCGCTGCTCGTCCTCTCCCCGCGAAGCAGGCTTCGCGGGGACCCCAAACTTGCAGGGGTTAATACCCCATTTGATTTCTTCTTTTTGTGCGTGTGACCCCCGCGCCGTTCCCTGGGAAATATACGCGTGGGGATTTTCACTCCCCCTGCCGGCTTCCCCAGCGGTCGCCCCTTTCCGCGTGTATGCGCGAGTGACACGACTTACACAGCGCGATCAGATTGCTCCTATCGTGCGTGCCACCTTCACTCAGCGGCTTCTTATGATGAACCTCTTCCACGGGAACTATCACTCCACGCTCGAAGCACAGTTCACAGAACGGATGCTCCATCACATACTTATCGCGGATTCTTTTCCACGCCTTTCCGTAACGCTTCTTTGTCCGGGGATCACGCCCATATTTCTCATAGTCACTGTTCACCTTGCTCTGGTGCTCCGGACAGTATCTCCCTTCCGTAAGGTTGGGACAACCCGGATAAGCACAAGGCTTCTTCGGTTTCCTCGGCATCTGTCCACCTTCTTTCTTCCACTGAAAAAGCCGCTGCAGTTATTCCCGCAACGGCGTCTCCGTTTCACTCCGGTCGGCGCTAAGCGCACATCCACTGGATGTGCAGCGCCCTCATCCTTCGCTTTTGCCACCTTAACAATATCACATAGGCGTACTGTATCGAACTTGATTTTACTGTATTCTTTCCGGAATCTCGATTTCATCCAGGGCGTTCCTGTGAAGCCGGAAAACATTGTCGATACCGTAGCCAAGCTCGATAGCGATCTCTTCCCATCTCATATAGGACAGATACCTAAGCTCCAACACCGTCTGAAGCTCGGAACTCTCCACCGCCTTTATCCTGCGGATGATATCCTTCTTCAGTTCCACAAGCTTTATCATGTCCTGGTTGATCTCCGTTTCCAGTTCGATCATCTGGATCACGGCATCCTCCAAACGGGAATGACCCTTGTTCGGATTCCTCGGCATATCCGAATATGTCACGGTCGCTTTAGTTGCAAGGTCATGAAGATCCTCGATCTGGCCCAGCTTGCTCTCGATCCGCTGGTTCAGCCCAAAGACCTGCGACAGATATTTCTTTGCTTCCTGCTGATGTCTGTTCATAAGCTACCTCCGATTGGATTTATTTTTCTTCCCTCGGATTGACTCTGATTGTCTTACTTCGTCCTGAAGCCTCCGGATCAGGTATTCCCCGTCCACGCTTGTCAGCTGACTGTACCAGCCGGAACGGAAGAACCTCTCGATCTCCAAAGCCTCGCTGATTGCCTCTTTATTATGCGGATGAGCCTTGATCTTCTTCAGCGCTACCCTGTAATCGGATACCGCCTGAAGGATAATGGCATTCGCCAATCGCTCATAGGGATCATCCGCAAGATTCTTATTTCCCGCCATAGGCACTTACCTCCGCTTTCACGGCATCGATCAATCGTGCCTGTGTATTTCCTTTTAAGGAAAGAACCTTCATGATACGTTCATCCACAGTTCCGGCAGTCAGGATATGCTGTACCACGACCGTCCCGGATTCCTGTCCCTGCCTCCAAAGCCTTGCCACCGTCTGCTGATACAGTTCCAGGCTCCATATCATCCCAAACCATACGATTGTATTTCCACCGCTCTGCAGGTTCAGCCCGTGTCCTGCGGAAGCCGGATGGATCAGGCCTACTTCCAGTCTTCCCGCATTCCATTCACGGATGCTTTCATCGGTATCAAGCTTCCCGTAATTCATGCCCAGTTCATCCAGTCGCTTTGTGATCCTCGACAGGTCATGCTTGTACCAGTACGCCACCAAAAGCGTTTTTCCGTTCGCCGCCTCGATAATGTCCTCCAGGGCATCCAGTTTTCTGTCATGAATGAACTCAATTCCGCCGACATCTGAATAAACAGCCCCATTTGCCATCTGCGTCAGCTTTCCAGATAAGGACGCAGCATTCGCCGCTGTCACTTCCCCGCCCGGAAGGCTCAAAACAAGGTCATTCTTCATCTGCTCATATTTCCTGCGCTCCGTTTCATCCAGATAGACCATATATTCCGAACTCACAAGCTCCGGCATCTTCAAATGGTCCGTTCCCTTCATGGAGATCGTGATATCGGATATCCTGTCATAAATCCTCTTGTCAGCTCCCGGCCTTAGCCGATAACTATAAACAATAGGACCGTTCATCTGGTCAGGCACAAAATACTCAACCCTGTACTGGCTGATAAACCTCCCAAGTCTCTCTCCCATGTCCAGAACCTTGTATTCCGCGAAAAGATCCATAAGCCCGTTGCTGGAAGGTGTTCCGGTAAGCCCCACGATTCTTTTCACCTTCGGTCTTACCTTCATAAGCGCCTTGAATCTCTTCGCCTGCCAGTTCTTGAACGAAGAAAGTTCATCAACCACCACCATGTCATAGTCAAAAGGCAGTCCGCTCTTCTCCACAAGCCACGGGACATTTTCACGGTTTATGATGTAAATATCCGCATCCGTCTTAAGTGCCCTCATCCTCTCCGCTGCCGTTCCGACCACGATACTGTATTTTAGTTCCGACAGATGATCCCATTTTTCAATCTCCGCGGACCATGTATTCTTCGCTACCCTCAGCGGAGCTATCACAAGCACCTTCCTGATATCAAAGCTGTCAAACATCAGGTCATTCACCGCCGTCAGCGTGATAGAACTCTTACCCATTCCTATATCCAGAAGGACAGCCGATACAGGATGGTCTTTTATGAATCCGACCGCATATTTCTGATAATCATGTGGATCGTATCTCATCCAAAATCCCTCCAATCTGTTCCGGCTCATCCAGGACATACACCTTGAAACCTAGCCGCCTTAACAGGTCATGCCTTGATGTCTGCAGCGGTCTCGGCTTCTTTCCCGGCGCTTTCACCTCGATAAAACCGATCTTTGCTCCCGGCAGAAGCACGATCCGGTCCGGCATACCATCGAATCCGGGAGACACCCACTTCGGGCAGATGCCTCCCATCTTCTTAACCGCCGCAACAAGCTTCTGCTCTACCGTCTTTTCCCTCATCGCCTGAATGCCGGCGACTTCGCGCTGATCCGGTATATCCAGTTCAGCATGTCGGGATCGACCGGCTCGAACCCGCATATCATCATCGCGTCCTTGAACTCATTGTTGGTCAGGTAGATCTTCGTATCATGTTCAAGGATGTGCTTCATGCCATAGCTCGTCCTGCCATGCAGCACCGTCTTTCTCGGAAGGATGTTCCTGCGGATCCAGTCCAGCACGATGTCCTGTTCTTCCTGCGGATGATCCGTGATAAGCCCCGCGTCCTCCCATCCGTTCTCATTCGTATAAGGTCTTCCATTTTTGATCATTTTGGTATCCTCCGTTTCTGTCTGGAACAAGTGGAACAGAAAATCCCTATACGCGCGTAATACGTGCGCTCACGCACACACGCGCCGGTGTAATCTCTTAAAAACAACTATTTTTTGTGCTATATAGAAATTCTTGTTCCGTTTGTTCCGTTTTCCTGATTTCCGCCTGTTTTCAGGCTCTTTTGAAGGAACAACTTCGGGAACAGGGAACAAGTCCTGTTCCTTGTTCCGCAAACTTGTTCCAAGCCGTCACCCTTTTCTGGCATATATCCTCTGTTTCCCATAGATCGGAATGTTCTTCGTCCTCCCGGTCTTTACCCAGCCGCCCAGCCTTGCCATGATGGCTGATATGGCATAAGAGTCCGCGTTCTTCATATCCTCTTTGGGCTTGCCGAAGCATTCCGCCCAGATTTCGATATTTGAGACCTCCGTCCTCTTCGTGACGCCCTCTTTTCTGGTAGGATCATCCGTATCACGCACATAATCCCTGCACTTATAGACATCCATCGACTCCCAGCCTTCCGGCAAAAGCATTTCAAGGTACTCGACCACCAAGCCTTCGCGGTCATCACGCTCCATCGCCGCCCGTTGCTCATCCCTGGCAAATTCCTCAAGCTCCGGCGGAAGGTAAAGCTTTTCCCCGGCCTTGGCTATCACCTTGACCTCCGCCCATATCTGAGCCACGGTATCCTCATCAAGCTCCCACGCCTTATGCTTCCCTTTGCCTGTCACTTTCACGTTCCAGTACCTGCGGTTCCCGGTAATGTCCCTCAGGTAGCCGTTCTCATTATTGGTAGTGCCGAAAAACACGCACTGCCTCGGATGCGGCGTCACCCTTCTGCCGAAACTCGCCCTGTACTTATCATCCTGTCTGGAAATAAAGGCTTTCACCTTGTCCAGATCAGCCTTCTTCATGCCCGCAAGCTCGCCGATCTCCAAGATCCAATATCCCTGCAGCTTCTCAGCCGCCGTCTTGTCATTCATATCCGACAGGTTCAGGCTGCCCGAATACCATTCACCGCCCAGTTTGGAAATGAAGGTACTCTTCCCAATCCCCTGGTCTCCGTTCAGCACGATCATGTTGTCAAACTTGGCTCCCGGATTATGGACACGGACATATGCCGCGCAGAGCAGCTTCCTTGTCACCGCCCGGACATACGGCGTATCCTCAGCAGCCAGATAGTCCACAAGCGCCGTTTCCACCCTTTTCACCCCGTCCCACTCAGGAAGCGACTTGAAGAAGTCCCTGATCGGATGGTATGACCGGTCATCCACGACCTTCGCCACCGCGATGCTGTAATTCCTCTGTGAAAAGGTTCCGTATTTCTCATCCACATAGCAGATCAGCTGCGCGTCATCCGCATCACGCCAGAATTTTGACGGATGCTTCCACGGCACCGGATCCCTGATCTCCATACCGTCCGCCAGCTGATTAAACACAATCTGCTTCATGGCGTCATCGTTCTCCATGATCAGCTTCAGGTTGTGAAGCGTGTTCTCGATCTGCGCCGTCTTCTTCTGATAGGTCAGCTGCGTCTTCCATGCGTCCGGATCCTCTTCATCGAACTCCGCGGATGCCTCCTGCTGCCGTTCTGAAAAGATATTCAGCTTCACCTGGTCATCACTGCTTGCGAACTCCGCCATAGCATTGAAGGATTTCTTCGGATCATCATCCGGGAACTTATGTACCCTCACGACATCAAAAGCGTTCAGCAGCATCCCGCAGGCCGGATCAGTTGCGTGGTGGCTGTAGGAAAACTTCTCTTCGATGATCTGTACGCCCGCTGAGCTGTCCGCCGGGATATAGTCATACCTTCCATCCATAGCGGAAGGCTCATACACGTCCGGCAGGAACTTCTCGATCGCGTCCCTGATGGTGTATGTCCTGCAGAACACGCCCACGATCCCTTCCTTGCCAAGCGGATCAGCGACCTTGTTCACGGCAGCCTTCACGACCTCGGACTCCCTCGACGATACCGGCCATGTGGAAATGTCGCGCCAGTCATCGTACTTCGCCAGATAAACATCGGGATCCAGAAGCTCCCCGTCCAGAACTTCATAAACATATTCCCCGTTGCTTGAAGTGGAAGGCCAGTACATCAGCCTGTTCGGCTCATAGGTGGAATCATCGAAAAGATCCATCCCGATCTCCTGCGCCACCTTCCTTCCCACCTCCGGGTACTCATCCTCGCTGACTTCTCTCGACATCGGGATCACCAGCCTGAGCCGCGGTGCGTCCGGCGTGTGCTTGTGCGTTGAATAAATGCACATCCGGTAATCCGTCAGCATCTTCAGCTCATCCAGAATCCCCGGCATCCCGTTGTCCATATCCAGCGTCAGCATGGAACGACAGATAACATGGCCGACTTTCCGCCTCCCATCCTTCAGATGGCCCGCGACATAACCGCCCACGTCCTTAATGGCATCACGTCTTGCCTTCGTCATCTTCCTGTACTCTTCCACGGTCTCCGTGGTGTACTGCGTTGTGCTTACCCTCTTGCAGAAATCCTCCCAGGATATCTCGTTGTTTTTCCATTTCCTCGCGGTCCTGGAATCTCCATACGCAATCTTCATCTTCTCCTGGCTCCTTTCCTGCGTGGCACCCTCATCACCTGCATCCTCCGGTCACGCTCCACTGTGCGGACATTCCCGGATGACGCGGACGACTTAAGGCTTTTACTGTTACCTCGTGGCCTGTCTCTCATGGCAGTTCCTCCTTAACTGAAAAATTTGAAGGGGCGGTCCCCTCCAAATCCCAGCCAAAGAAATCCGGAAGTCTTAAACCCCCGGATTTCAGAAAATCAATCTTTTTTATAAAACATGGTCTCATAACCGTCCGCCCGGAGCACAAGCCCCTCCGCCCAGGGCGGTGTCCTTCCCATCTGCTCGCATACAACATTAAGGTCAACGCCCATGCTGCACTCGATGATCAGTTCGTCATGCACATGAGCGCAGATAAAGCAATGCCGCAGGGTCTTCATCGCGTACATCAGGATATCCCTGGATATCGCCTGCACGATGTTTTCCACGAACTTCGGACCATAGCTCTCGATCCGCTCCCATTTCTTCGTCGCGCCAACACCCTCATAAGTGACGGATTCCCCGCCGAAACGGTTCTCGCCGATCCTCGGCTTCACATAGGACAGTCTCCGCCCGGACGGAAGCGTGATAAAAAGCATCCCGCTCCGGACTTCAAAACGGATTCCCTTAATTACGGACGGTTCACGCTGCTTCACCGCCTTCTTCACAGCCCGGTCAACATCCCACCAGAAGCGGACGATATTCGGGTTGGCATTCCGCCAGGAATCCACAAGCGGCTGCAATTCTTCTTCCGCAAGCCCCATCTCGATAGCACCCATCGACTTCAAAGCGCCGACAGATCCTCCATAGCCCAGAGCCAGCTCCGCTATCTTGCCTTTCTGCCGCAGTTCCGCGTTCTGTCCGTGCTTCTCTACCGGTACCCCAAACATAGCGGACGCGGAAGCGCAGTAAATATCCCCATTGTTCACGAAAACATCCGTCCGCCACTGCTCCCCGGCAAGCCACGAAAGCACCCTCGCCTCAATCGCCGAAAAATCCGACACGATGAACTTCCTTCCCGCTGCCGGCACAAAAGCCGTCCTGATCAGTTCCGACAGCACCGCCGGGACATTCTCATACAACATAGAAAGTGCGTCCAAATCCCCCGCTTTCACAAGCTCCCTTGCCTGTTCCAGATCCTCCATGTGGTTCTGTGGAAGATTCTGCAGCTGGATCAGCCGCCCCGCCCATCTTCCGGATCTGTTTGCACCGTAAAACTGAAACATCCCTCTCGCCCTGCCGTCCAGACAGACAGCGTTCTTCATCGCCTGATACTTCTTCACGGACGACTTTGCCAGCTGCTGCCGCAAGAGCAGCACTTCCTTCTGTTCATCCGGAACTTCATCAATAAGCTTTGCCACATCCTTCTTTCCAAGCGATTCCACTTCTGTACCCTGATCAGACAGCCACTGCTTCATCTGCGCCACGCTGTTCGGGTTATCAAGGTCAGTCAGTTCCTTCATGGCCTCCTGCAGCTCTTCCCTCGTCTCGCCGTCCAGGATGATCGCTTCTTCTACCACCTGCATATCAAGGGCGATGCCTCTGTCATTGATCTCCTGGTCAAGATGGTATTCATCCCATACGAAATTCGGTACCGGATAATTTGCAAGGCGCTTCTGTATCGACATCTCCACTTCCACGTCACGCCGGTTGTAGGACTTGAACAGATCCCACTTCTCCCGGTCATGCTCCAGAAGGTTCCTTGTCCTTCCGCCGTTCGCCTTTGTGGGCTTGCACGGCACGCAGAAATACCGGATCAGCTCACGGCCTTCCTTCAACTTCTGTTCCTCCAGCCCAAGCACAGCGCCAGCCCCTTCCAATGACAGCGGAAGCCCCATATAAGCAGACCACACCATCGAACACCGCCATGCTTCCGGATCCAGATAGTTCCTCACGGAATCCTCTTCGATACTGTAACTGTAAAAATGCTCCGGACAGTTCCGCCTTAACCACATGGACAGGCACACCCTCTCGAAAGAAGCGTTGAACGCCCATTTCGTCACGGATTCATCCGACAGCGCAACAAGCACTTCCTCAGGTATCTTTTCTCCGCATGCCAGATCCACCACCTGCACCTCTCCGCCGTTCACGGCATACCCGAATAGCAGGATGTCAAAATCCGGATGCTCCACATACTTGTAAACACCGCACTTGTTCAGGTCATACCCCGAATAGGTCTCAATATCTATGCTCAAAGTCTTAATATCAGACACCGTATCCACCTCCATCCAAAGAAGGCACCGGCTTTTGCCGCCGATGCCCTCCGCCTTTTTACTGAGCCGCTTCTTCCTTTTTGGCCGCCTGCTCTTCACGTTCCTTCTTTTTCCTCTCACGCCTGTCATGAAGCTTGTCCGCGATCCATATACTGAACATGGAGATAATAGAGATCACATTGATCGTCGTGCAGGTGATCAGCACCTGCGAATAAACCATTTTATCCATCGTTTTCACCTCGTTCCTTTAATTGTCACCGGCGGCAGCATAAACCACCGCCGGCTTTCGTTTTCAGTTAAGACAGGAAATCGTCATCTTCCTCTGTCGCGAAATCATCCTCAGCCCTGCTCTTTCCGCCAAGCGGCTCGCCGTCACGGATCTTCTGCAGATTGTTCAGCCCGCACGCGATCCCGCGGTTTCCGTTGCTGTTGAAAGCATAGAAGTTAATGGAAGCACGGCCGTACACGCCGGAATAAACCTCCGAACGGTCAATGATAGGCTGCCTGTCCACGTCAACAATGCTCGGAGCCGTGGAGCTGTTGGCATTGACGAAATAAGCGTTCGCATATGCCTCATCATCCGGTCTCTCCGTATCTCCGTCCCTGAGCGGCGTCTTCAATGCTGAAAGTGCGGGAACACTCTTTCCGTTACCCTTCAGCTTGCTCTGGCCTTCCTCATAAGCCGCCTCGATCGCCGCGCGGATCTTCTCCAGCGTCTTCTTGTCGGACTTCGGGATGATCAGCGACACCGAAAACTTCGGAGCGCCGCCGTTGATGGACTTGGCATCCCACACGTTCGCGTAAGACCATCTGGTCTCAGGCCCCGTGATAACCTTAGTAGGGTTGATAAAATTCTTGTTAGACATAATCGTTTCCTCCTGTTAATTGTCTTTGAAATCTTCAGCCGCCGTATTCATGGCAGGCCGTTTGTCACTGTCTGGCACAAGCGCCGGTTTACCGGGCGGTTTATAGGTCAGCCCGCCCAAAAGTTCCTCAAACCTCTTCTTCCCAAGCAGGGAAGTCATCGCCGTAATGCCCAGAAGCTTCTTCTCATAGGGATCGAGCCCTGCCGCTTCCACGGCTTCAGCCACCGCCGCTTCATCTGTGAACTTGCGGACGCTTCTTCCTTCCACGATCTTGAATCCCGGATAATCCGTACCGGAAAGTGCCTGCTGCAGTGCGTATTCCTTCACATCGCCCGCCCATGCCACAAGGCTGTCGATTCTCGGAAGTATCGCCGCAATCTCGTCCGTATCCAGCGTGTCCGGCATCTCGAAGTCATACCTCGCAAGCTCCAGGTTGTATTCCGCCCTCTTACGGCATGTCGCCTTCACCTTGCAGAACTGGCAATGGTCCCCGGCTTTGAACTCGCCCTTGCCCTCATACGCCAGCTTCGCTGTCGGGACAAGCACCTCATCCGCCCATGCGAGAAGTTCATCCTTCGTCATGACAAATGTGCTGACATTCTCCCTGCGCGGCTGGTAGATCGTCATCCGGATCTCCCTGATATCGTAGATACCATCAAACAGTTCCACCGCCCCAAGCGCGTAACACATCATCTGCGGATTCATCTCAGCCGATACCAGAACGCCCAGGCCATGCTTATAATCGATGATCTGAAGCACGTCATCCGCCACGATCACGCAGTCGCCGGTTCCGAAGCCTTCTTCCACCCACCGGGAGAAATCCAGTCTCTGCTCCACCATCACCTGCGGATCCGGACAGAGCTTCTTCGCCTCTTCCACCTGCTCCATCACATAAGAGCAGTATCCTTCTGCGCAGTCCTGCATTTCCTGATCGTAATAGTCAAGGTTCTCCGTCGGATCATCCGCATCCCTTCCAAGCGCCTTTTCTACCAGATAGGCACAAAGCTCATGGCAGTCCGTACCCTGCTGCGCATAAGGGCTTGCCCTCTCATCCACGCCCTCGCAGGCCTTCGCGGACGGCGGACATTTCAGCCACCTGTGCGCCGATGATGCTGACAAAAACGCGTGTTTAGCCATCGCCCAGCACCTCCGCTTCCGCCTTCAGCTCCGCGTACTTTGACGCGTCCACCTCTGACAGCTTGTCCGCCCCGTACTTCGCGAGCAGTTCCTTGACCTCAGCGGTATGCCCCTGCCTTGACTTGTCAGCCAGGACAGCCCTGACCTCCGCAAGCGTTACCTCTTTTGCCTTCTGCTTCTTTTCCACCTTCTTCGCAGGTTTTTCCTCTGCCTTAGGCTCCGCCGCCGCTTCCGCGTCCGTTCCGGAGAACATCTCCGTCAGCGTTTCGGATATGCTGATCAGCACCTCGCCACACCGCTTAAGCTCTGCAAGTTCCGCCGCAAGCTCGCTCATTTTTCCCATTGCCGCTTCCTCCTTCTTTGACTTCTTTGACATCCACCGACTCAACCGACTGTCCGGGCTTCAGCAGATACACCTGCGTAAAATCCCCGAACAGGAATCTAATCAATCTCGCGGGAAGCCTTGCGTCCGCCCCTTTGAGGACCGTTCCGGTCTTGCCGTGTGGATCCGTGACATTGATGGTGACCCTGTGTTTCAGCTCCATCTTCTTCACCTCGCTTTCTGCAGGAAGTTCCTCTCCCTTGCATATCCCAGTCAAAGAAAGAGGGGCTTTTTAAACCCCTCCCGCAAAAAAAAACGAAAAAATAAGACCCAGAAGAATGAACTCTTCTGAGCCTTATAAATTGACTCTCTAATCCTGATTCAACTGTTATGGATTATGATGCCTTACCAAGCATGTCATGGATATATGCCCATAATCCATTCTCCGTATCTATGCCGTATTTCTGGTTTATCAGGATATAATATTTCATGATCCTCTCTTTCGGCAGAAGCTCACTGGAAGGAATACTATCGCCATATCCTTTCCTCGCTTCCATCCAGGGATCCTCATTATGCGTGATCCTCTCCAATACCTTCCCGCCATACATTCCAAACGTATTCACAACCAGATCAATCACTCTCTTCTCGTCATTCGACAGGGCATCACCAGTTCCTTCCACAAGTGCGAACCGCGCGTCATCGATCGGATTATATTTGAAATCCCGGAACAACTCATAAACCTCCGGATAGACCGGACCATGAACCCACGCCCTGCAATCCTCTTCAAAGATCGGTCTTTTATACAATGCGGAGTAAACGCCCTGGATGAAATACAGGAGCTTCTGCAGCATAAGCGGCGTTACCTCTTCCAGCTTTTCGAATATATACGCAATTACCCGGAGCATCTTATCCGAAACAGAAAACAGGCTCTCTGTGCTTTCTGCCGCGGCAAACGCTTTCCTGAATGCCGCATCCGTCAACTTCTCACGGTTCTCCATGAGCTTCTGCTTCAAGTACGCCGGGGATGAAAGCGCTGCTTTAATGATATCCGAATACTCTTTGGAAGGCATCTGCCCTTCCAGATATCTCGGAATCGTCACCTCTCCGAATCCAAGCGCCAGGGATAGAGGAGCCTTTCCAATCTTATATATCTTCATCAGCCTTTCGATGTCATCAATCGATACAAGCCCTTCTGCAGCCCTGTACTGCTCGTCGATTTCCTGAACGTTCTTATCGATAAGGCCGGGAATGCTCATTTCCTCTCCGCACTCTGCACAGACAGCCACAGTAATTGCAAAGGTATATTCCTTATCCTTTATATTCTTTATGATGTCCTTCTTCTGCAAAAAGTACTCGGTCTCTTTCCTGCATTCTATGCAGAAGTCTCTTCTTATCTTCTCTGTCATAATGGTCACCTCCGATTTGCCTCCTGGTTATCTGAAATAGTATGTAAGCGGATACTTCTGTTCATGGAATGAAATAACGACCACAAAACAGTTTTCCAACTTGTTGAACTTGATATACAGAGATACTGTTTTTTCTTCTGTCCCAGTTCTCTCCAAAAGAACTACATCTTTTCCAAATACATACAGTTGTTCGTGTTCAAAGCCCTTATGCTCATTCTGCAGGATTTCCGAAAAATCCATTGCAGTAAGACTCAATATGATTTCCTTGGCTTTTGCCTCATCAATAACATAATCCAGAAACAGATTAATGTTATCCTGCCGCCTGGCATTCCTGTCAAGCCTGTAATTGTCCTTTTCAACAGCATCCTTCACCTCGGAAAGATACTGCTCTATATCTTTCTGATCTATGTTCAATACTTTATCCTCCGCAGAGTATATGATGTGTTTTTTTGTTTTTCTTATCATCATTATAGTTTCATGATTGCTTTTTGTCAATATCCAATCATCAAAAGCGGCAGGAAATTTCCTGTCGCCATTTGACTCCATATTCAGTTGGGCTTACACGTCTCGGACTTAAACTGCATTCCTGCACATCTCTGTCAGCTGCTTTGCGATCCTACGAAGCTTCTTAGAGATAGTGTTCTGCGACACGCCCTTCATCTTCGCGATTTTTTCCTGTGAATACTCTTCAATGTAATAGAGACGGTACAATTCCTGATCTTTCTCCGAAAGCTCGGACAGCTTCTCATAAAGAAGTTCCTTCTGCGGATCCGGCTCTTCCGCCGCCATCTCCGTAAGCTGCCTGGCATAGATACTTGTGTCCTGGTTCTCGGTCTTCATAAGGCCGTCCATAGACAGGTTCCAGTTTTTCTCAGGTTCTTCTCCCGGATGCTGTGCCTTCCATTCCTCAACTGCCTTCTTCTGCCAGCCCTCCAGCTGCGGCCTGCTGTTCTTGATGTTGTTGTACACTTCCGCATCATCGAAGGAATGAAGTGACTTGATCCAGACCTCCGCTTCGCTTCCCTCGGCAATGATGGAAACCGTACCATCATTGAACCTGTACACATACTTGCCTCTCTCACTTGTCGGTGTTTTTCTGAATAGCATCTTTTGCCTCCGTTTCTGGCCCGGAGACAGTGAGACAAGACACCGACAGGCTTATCCCCCGATGTACCCACGATGCAAAAAGAGCGCAGCAAACCACGGGTACATCCACACCACATCCCGCCGTCGCTTCATCAGCAACTGTCTGGAATGCAATATATTCGTATCCTGTCCACTGCGCATCATGGGCCGATATGAAATTTTTTAGGATTCTGGAATCTGAATTTACGAATGCAGATTTTTATTTTGTGATTTTAGTAGTCAAATCTGCATTTATGTGATATGATGATTGTGTATACTCCGCACTACAAAGCTATATCAGCTGAAGCTCAGTCTCCAGATTTAATCCTGCTCCCATCTTAATAAAAGACACGGGTAAGGATGGCTATGCGAGGATACACTTAGACAATGCAAGAAAAAGTTTGGCAAAGAAGGACAAAACAATGGATTTCAAAGGATTTATTCAGAGAATGGCCTCTGTCATCATTGCCGGAGGAAGCACGGCCGCATTTACCCGCTCGGTATTTGAGGCTATCCTTTCTGAAGAAGGCCAGGTCATTCTGGACGAGTATAAAGCCAGCAGTTACAAATCTTTTTACAATGGTCAGGCAAAAATCTCACGTATTGCCAAGAAGATAAACGCTTACATCGAGCCCATGAATTTCTCGGATTATATCTATCAGTTTTCTGAACCTGCGATTGAAAACCTCTGTAATCAGTTCTCTGATGTTCTTCCGGAAATCACCCCTCACAATGCAGGGGAACAGCTCGCCGATTTGTTTGTGTCAATAATTACTGAAGCCGCCGGAACAACTAAAAAAAGCACCCCGAAGAGTGCTTCTCAAAAAGGCGATGCTATTCCTCCGATAATTATCAGTCCTGATGCCATTGTTCCGGACTTGGCAACTGTAAAGGATGGCGTATTGTATTTTGACAGGATGCCATCAGATAAAAACGGTAATCCCCACCCATTTCAGAAGTATCTTGATGCGGCATCAGACTACTTCTCTACAAAGAAAACTCTGTTGTATGCAGAAAAGCCTCACCCATTCTATGATCTCTATGTATGCAACGATATAAGATACAAAAAATACAGAATTACTGGAGCCAGAGATCAGAAACCTGAGATAACCATTCACGACGCTACGGTTGAAAAGTTAGAAAACGAATCTAAATACATAATCATTGAAGGCATAGGCGGTATAGGAAAATCGATGCTGCTGACCCACCTTTTTCTGTCATCTGGAGCCGATTCAGATGGGAGGATTCCGCTTTTGCTGTCCTTAAAAGATTACAAGGACGATACAATCAGTGTTGTTGACTTCATATGGAAATCTGTAAGAGATTATGATCCTACTATAAAACAGTCAGCCATCATTGACAGCCTTCAGGAGAGAAAACTTGTATTATTACTGGATGGTCTCGATGAAATACAGTCGTCGGCGCGTGATTCCTTTAACACAGACTTGGAAGCATTCGTCAAATCATATCCCGGCAATATGATTGTTATTACGTCAAGACCTATCTACAACTTTATTACATACTCAAAGTTTTCAATTTTTGATATAGAGCCGCTGACAAAATCACAGGCTTTATCACTCATTGACAAACTTGATTTTTGGGATCTTGCCGCAAAGAAAAGCTTTACAGAGGCTTTGGATCGCCAGCTGTATAATTCTCATTATCAATTTGCCAGCAATCCTCTCCTTCTTACAATTATGCTAATGACATATTCATCATTTGGAGAAGTTCCGGCAAAAATGCATGTATTTTACTCCAAGGCCTATGAAACAATGGCCAGACTTCACGATGCGACAAAAGGTTCTTTTAAGCGCCCGCTTCATACAAAACTAACTCCTGAGGATTTTGCCAAGCTTTTTGCAGAGTTTTGTGCCCGTACTTATAGGGATGAGGAACTGGAATTTACCGACATAACATTCGCCGCTTATATGAAGAAGGTATTGAAAGACACTTTTGCAGAAAAAGCCGGCGTAACCCCACGGGATTTTCTCCTTGATCTGACAGACAACCTTTGTATCATGTACCACGAAGGTGAAAAATACTATTTCATACACCGATCGTTTCAAGAATACTTTGCCGCTGTCCACTTTGCCTCTGGATATGATGCAAAGCTTCAGAAAGTAGGGAACTTCTTTGAAAAAATGCAGCATCGTTCTTACACGGATAGAACATTTGAGATGCTTTACGATATGATTCCAGAAAAAGTGGAACGATATATCTTTTTCCCTTACCTGAAGAGTTTAATCGAAAAGTGCTCTGCCGAAGGCGCCAATGAAGAATACTGGGCATTTCTTGAAGACCAATACCCTGCACTTTATTATCAGGAAGGAGAAAATGGAGAATCATATTTTAACGAGGCTCAGTCCTTTTTATACAAGGCGATAATCAAAGCAAAATCCCTTGATTCTTTTCAGGATTTTGACGATCTATCCTGGCCGAAACAGATATATGATTTACCCACGAGATACTCTGTAAAGGCATATGAGTATTTTCTGGATTCAGATGTATATGCGGAAATCCAGAATCCGGATCAGATTACAGACGCTCAAATGGAAGACACCACTTACATGTTTGAAGATGAGCTTCCTTATCAATATGAATCGCTCTTCGGAAAACCTGATCAGACTGGAAGTACCATTGAAATAGAAATCTATCAGCTGAGGCGTAATCCATCAAAATACACTGCTCTTCGCAGTTTTATGGAACAAGACAGTTTTCCTCTGCTGGAAGAATTTCAAAACGTAAAAAAATACTATAATGAACTTCTGTCAACGATACAGAAAGAAGACGATTCTGACGACTTGTTTGATGATTGAGTACCAGGAGGAAAACCCAATGAGAATCAGCTACAATAAATTATGGAAACTGCTAATTGACAAGGGAATGAACAAACGCGACCTTAAAGCCGTGTCCGGTGTAAGCTCGGCTTCAATCGCCAAATTAGGAAAATGCGAAAACATTACCACCGATGTGCTTCTTAAGATTTGCGAATCCCTAAATGTTCATCTTGATGACATCATGGAAACCATTGACGAATAGGAGGTCAGATTATGAAATTACTGTATTCCGACATCCTGCCGTTGGGAACGGAGGATGACCAGCAAACAATCATAGACTGTTTCAAAGAACAGCTTAATCAGGCTGACCGTGTGGAAATAGCGGTAGGATATGTATCACGTGCATCTTTAGAGGAATTGGATGAATTGATTTCAAATGCCGACATTAAACAGATTTGCCTGAATATCGGTATGTACTATATTGAAGGCATGCCGGAGGGTTCCTATCATACCGCACTGAAGATCAACCGAAAATGGCGTTCTTCAGGGATAGGCGAAATAAAGATCGTCCGCTCATTCAAATACCACGGCAAAATATACTGTTTCTACAAGGATGGCATCCCATTCTCCGCCATTATGGGATCTGCAAATTTAGGAGTCATTAAACTTGAAGCATCTAACCGCAGGCAGTATGAAATATCTTCACTTGTAACTGACCCCGGAGAATGTCAGGAAATATCAGAGTTTATCGATAACTTAAAACAGCCGAACTGTTCTGCGAATATTGATGATGTAAAAGACATGCCTCTGATATTTGAAAAGAACACTGCGCTGTCCGGAATAGAACTCGTCACAGAAGTTCCGCCTTCCAATGTCGAATTTTATAAGCGATGCATGGCCTATGCTTCGTTTCTTCTTCCCCTCAAAGTTCCGGCAGCGGATGAACGGCACATGGACGATGGGAAACATTTTACAAAGTCTAATGTAAATGTCTGCTATGCCGCACCGCGAAATAAAAGGAAATCCCGCGACTGGTACGAAACTCAGCTTACAGTTGCAAAAGAAATCACCCGTATTGACGGGTATCCAGAGAAGAATAAACCCTTCTTCATTATCACCGATGACGGATACTGGTTTAAAGCACACACCACAAGCGACGGCAATAAGCAATTCAGCGCCGTCGGAGATGAACTGATCATGGGACGTTGGCTTAAAGGACGCCTTGCCGCTGCAGGTCTCGTCGTACCCGTAAATGATACCCAATTGGATACCGACCGAACAGGGATGATAACGAAAGAAATACTTCAGGAATACGGCTGTGAAAACCTGTATTTGAAAAAGACCGGGCAGACCGCCCTGGATGATGACGGCAACCCCTTAGATGTTTGGATGCTCTCATTCAAGCCAGACGATATGGAAGGAGATGATGAATAATGCAGTATCTGAAGACCTATCTGAATAAAATCATAGAGCGCGGAAATACTGGACTCGCCGAATCCATCTCCTCAACTGCGGAAGATGTCGGGAATAATTATCTGAAAAAATTCTCATTTACCAGCCATGAAATCGGTCTGCTTTTCGGCAATGTTCAATCAGGAAAAACCGGGCAGATGTTCGGAATCATGTGCAAGGCTACCGACTTGGGGTTTCCTGTCTTTGTCCTGCTCACAACGGATAATGTTGTCCTTCAGCAGCAAACACTTGACCGGGTGAAGTCTGATCTGGAAGGCTACTGCATCTGCGGAGAGAATGATGCACGCCTTTTCGCAGAGAACAGCCTTATGCTTCCCACCATTGTTGTACTGAAGAAGAATGCACGCATTCTGAAGCTATGGGCCAACATTTTCAATTCAACAGGATTCATGCGTGGAAATCCTCTTTTCATCGTGGATGACGAAGCTGATGCCGCTTCACTCAATACTCTTGTAAATAAAAACCGTCAGTCATCCATCAATAAATACTTGGGCTCTATCCGCAATGGTGCCGCAAGCAGCTTATATCTCCAAGTAACTGGAACGCCGCAGGCTATTTTCCTGCAGACCCTTGGTTCAGGATGGCATCCTTTATTTACACATTACTTCAAGCCCGGAAAGGGATACCTTGGAGGTGACTTCTTCTTTCCGAAAAACAGTAAAGCGGACTGCGTAACTTATCTTGATACTCTCGATCAGGCTGAAAGAAATATCGTGATCCGTCACCTTCTTGTCTCAGCTCAGATCCTCAAAACAGGCGGAGTTGTATCCAACTGCCTTATCCATCCAAGCGTCCGCCAATCCGCACACCAAAAATTTGCGGACAGTATTGCTGCGGAATTAAAGTGGTGTAAAGACAACATAAACGGAGATTTCAAAGATAATCTAAAGAAGCAATACGATTTTCTGACACCATCTAAATCGGATAAACTGCCGTTCAGCCAGATATTTGATGCAGTTTCAAAAATCCTTATCAATGATGAAGCAAAGGTGATCATAATGAACGGTAAGACCGACATTGACAGCGACGAATATGCTGCCGGATGCAATTTCGTTGTCGGAGGAAATACATTAGGGCGCGGCGTGACCTTCCCAAGTCTTCAGACAATCTATTACACCCGATCCAGCAAAAAACCGCAGGCCGATACCATGTGGCAGCACAGCCGCATGTTCGGATATGACCGTGATCCCGGAATGATGATGGTCTATATTGACGAACATCTGTATAAGCTCTTTGCAGATATAAACTCAACCAATAATGCAATCATTTCTCAGGTAGAGCAAGGTCTCGATGATGTCAAGATATATTATCCTGAAGGACTGAATCCAACGCGGAAAAATGTACTTAATACGGATCATGTTACAGCTATTTCCGGAGGAACCAATTACTATCCGTTCTATCCTGATAATAATACTATTGAACAGATATCAGAGCTATTGGAACCATTTGCCGAAACAGAACCATACTATCAGGTAAGCCTGCGCCTGATGAAGGAAATCCTTTCTCACATTATTACCGATTCGGATTTCAGCCTTCCATCATTCCAGGCAATCCTTGACACTATGCTTGCAGAAGCTCCTACAACACAGGGAATCCTTATCGTCCGCCGCAGCAGAGATGTTGCCCAAGGTACAGGCGCATTGCTGTCACCAAATGACTGGCAGCTTGGCGGTTCCTTTCCTCGTAAAGTAGTTCTTACTATGTATCAGGTCACTGGAACAAAAGGATGGGGCGGAAAGCAGTTATGGGTTCCAAATATTAAACTTCCACAAGGCGCTGTTTACTATGATGTAATCGAGGACTGATATGGCAGATACACATTCTAAAGAAGTGAGAAGCAGAAATATGTCTCACATCCGAAGCACTAATTCTAAACCGGAAGAAACAGTCAGAAAAATCTTGTTTTCGCATGGCTTTAGATATAGAAAAAATGTTAAAACTCTGCCAGGCAAGCCAGATATCGTCCTTCCGAAATACAAGACAGTCATCTTTGTAAACGGGTGCTTCTGGCACAAACACAACTGCCCTCGGTTTGTTTGGCCTTCTACCAACACCGACTATTGGATCCCCAAGATACAGCGAAATGTTGAGCGGGATATATCCAATCATGCAGAACTCGCTTCTCTTGGGTGGAAAGTTATTGTAGTCTGGGAATGCGAATTGAAAAAGAAATGCCTTGATGACACCATAACCCGTTTAGAAAAAGAAATATTATCATCAAATAAATGAGCTAACATAATAGCCAGCTGATCGTAAATGACCAACTGGCTATTGTTTATTCGTTTATGCTTGCGTCCTTTGCATCATAATCAATTCCGGCAAAACTTTTCAGAATTGCTTCAAAAATAATCTTTGCTCCCTGACACGGAACCGCCATACCAATCTGCTTACGAACGCTTTCCTTACTGCCGAGGAACTCATAGTCATCCGGAAAAGTTTGAAGCCTCGCACGCTCTCTATTGGTAAGTGCCCTCGGCTCTTCCCAATGATATATATGCGTACCGCCTCCGCCGCTGCCTGTAACGGTATAAGAAGGCTTCTCCGGATCCAGTCTCTTATAAATCTGGCTGATTTTTGCTCCCTTAATATTGAGCTTCAGTTCATCCGGTAAATCTGCTGTAAAAGCATTTTGCCCTGGAAGGATATGCCTCAGCCTTTCGACAACCTGCTGTGACTGTCTTGTCGGCTCATTATTAAATGCATCCTCAGCAATAGGGGGATTTTCTATTGCATTCCTGCATGTATTATCGATATCCGCATACGGAGCAGTAGACGGAACCCTGAACTCGACATCAATATCATCTCTGATTCCAACAATAATCAAACGATGTCTCGCCTGCGGAATACCATACTCCTCAAATTTGTACAGGTGAGGTGTAATTTTATATCCTGCTCCTTCAAGTTCTGAAAGAATCTTTTTAAGCGCTTTACCTTCATTAGCGCTTCTTAGCCCACCTACATTTTCCGCAAGAAACCACTGGGGTCTGAATTGTCTAAGAGCTTTAACACCATACGAATACAGCGGGCCGAAAGTTCCATTCATCCCTTTCTGTTCACCTACCACACTATAATCGTTGCATGGAAATCCAAACGCCAAAGCATCTATGGCAGCAAGCTGTTCCATATCAAAAGTTCTAATATCAGCATGGTAAACTGACTCCGGATTATCCGGGCATATATTATGCCGATATGTATCACAGGTATCCGCATCATAATCGTTAGCCCATTGATGGACAATGCCCCATTCGGGATCATTTATATCTGCGTGTGTGGCTCCCCAGCCTATGCCGCCAGGACCGCAAAATAATTCTCCAAGATGAAAAATCATATCTATCACCCTTTCTTCTTTAAGATGTAGTCGATCTCTGACTGAACATGCTGCTTATCTTCGTCATCCAGTAAGGCGACATTCTTGAAACTTGAATGGTACTCTTCAATATCGGATTCGTTAAACAATCCCGCCATCATACACATTGGAATAACAGGTGCTCCATATAAATCCGCAAGTTTCCTCAGCTCTGATAGTTTAAGATTGCACCACGCTCCATTCTCCGCTTTTGACAACCTCGAATCCGTTATGCCGGTTTTTTCATAAACTTTATATAGGCTTAATCCACAATCATTTCGGAGCTGTTTCAGATGCTCCCCTAAATTCTGCATAGTACCACCTCTGAATTATTATACTAATACCGCTGCGTTTTGTCAAGTAATATTTTCTTCTTCGCTGCGTTTTCGCAGCAAAGCAGGTCTCCCATTCACCTGCCACCTGTCATGCCCCCGGATACCTCGTACCGCCTGCCGCAGGGTATTCGCCCTGCCGTGCTGGTGATACGGATGGGAAGCCTTGTGCTTGTGAAATATAATCACCGTGCTCTGCTCCGGATACTCCGGGTTATGCAGATACCAGTAATGACCGGTATTGCGGCTCATGATCGTCACATCATAGGCATCCGTGATGATGATGGAGAAATACTTCGGATCCAAACATTTCAGATCTTCATTACTAAACATGAGCAGTCTCCTTCTTGGCAAACCACGCATCCAGAGCCTTCATGACCAGATCCGTCCGTTCCTTCGCCTTCATCCCTGAGAAATACTTTTCCCCCGCCTCCGACGGTATCTTAATGTTCAATGACCTCACCGGAAGAGTTTTCTTTGCCGGATGCATGATCTCTTCCAGCTTCTCCGCAGTCAGTTCCCCTGCTGCCGCCCGGATCGCCTTCGCCGTGCTTTCATTGATCTGGGTGCCTTCTGCCGCTACGATGCCTTGTTCCTCTTCCGACAGGTAGGACAGTTCCACCGCCGTCGTCAAGGTCATTTCCCTGTCATCCAGCTTGTCCTTGAACTCAGGGATCAGCTTGTCCACCCTCATGTATCGGGCAATATTTCTTCCGGTCATCCCGTATTCCTCGCCAATACCGTCCCTGCTTCTTGACTTGTGGACGTCATGTCCACAAGTTCCTATCTCTTCGATCTCATGCAGGATGTCATTCCTCTTGCCCTGGCTGATGACCTTCTCATACCTTGCCGCCAGCACAGCCGCCTTCTCGGACGGAAGCAGCTCTGAAAACGCCCTCTGGAGCATGTTCGTCTCAATCACATAAACATAAGCCTCTTCCTCGGACAGCCCTTCCTTCACAATGGCCGGGATCTCCGAAAGCCCTGCGATCTTCGCCGCGTTCAGCCTGTTATGACCGGAAAGCATTTCATAACCCCTTCCCTTATTCCTCACAATCACCGGATTCAGCACCCCATGTTCCCGGATACTCTCCACCATGTCATCCAGTCTCTCGCCCTCATACAGACGGAATGGATGATCATGGAATGTTTTTATCTTGTCAACCGGAAGGCTCTGGAGACCGTTCCCGTTTTCCGCCTTCCCCATATCCTCGGTCATCATGTCCACTGCGTCAAATATTTTCCTCTTCGGTCCATTAGCCTTCATGCGCGATCACCTCCCCCGCCAGCCGCTCATAAGCTTTGCAGGCATTACACTCCGGCGCGTACTCGATCAGCGGCTCACTGTAATAAACACTCTCACCAACCTTGACAGTATTCGGGATCTTGCTCTTGAATATCCTGATCTGTCCCTGGAATGTTTCCTGCACCTGTTTCGTTATGGTCTTGCAAAGTATCGTCCTGGCATCGCACATCGTAAGCAGGATCCCCGATACATCCAGATGGTCATTCAGGCGGCTCTTGATCTTCTTCACAGTTTTCAGAAAATCCTGCAATCCCATCATAGCCAGAAGCTGAGGATTGACCGTCACGATCACCTCATCAGCCGCCGCCATAGCATTGATATTGAGTGCTCCAAGCGATGGGCTGGTGTCGATAAGGATATAGTCATAATCCCCTCTCAGCGGTTCCAGAATGGACGACAGCATCTTTTCCGTTCCCATTTCCAGACGAAGCTTCGCTTCCACTGCGGACAGCCCTATGGATGACGGGATAAAGTCCACGCCGTTCCTCTCCCAGATATATTCACTCCTGTCTGGAAGTTCCTCTTCTTCCAATACTGACATCATCAGATCCCCGATCGCCACATCCACATCTTCCGCGCCGAAGCAGGTGGTCAGGTTGGACTGCGGATCAAAATCCACAGCCAAAACCTTCTTACCCTTCTTCTGCAGCGAATACGCCAGATTGAATGCCATCACAGACTTTCCGACACCGCCCTTCATCGCTCCGATCATGATTATCTTTCCCATATCATCACACCCCCGTTCCGGCTTCCGCCGCCATGCAGTAATCCGCCTCACGCTCCGCCACAAACTTTGCCCGTAGTTCCTTCTTCTCCTTCAGAAACTTCTCATGCAGCTTCTTTGTCTCTTCTTCCATGAAAGCCTTCTCCGCCTTCTTCAGTTCCGCCATAGCGGTATCCGCCATGATGATCAGTTTCCCTTCCTCGCACTTGATCAGGACAGGATCCCCGACATTAAAGCCCAGTTCCTGGAACCACAATCCCTGAATCCTCAGCATCGGTGCTCTCCTCATGCCATAATTTGTTGCCTCGCTTACAGTCAGTTCTCTATATTCTTTTCTCGCTCTTGCCATATTCTTACGCTCCTTTTCTATTTGATTCGCCATTGTCAGCAGTACCCGTGTTAAAAAGAAAAGGACTCAGATCCGTCTGAGAGCATACTGCTCCCGCGGATCAAAGCCCTATTTGCTCTGATAAGCATCACCCCACTCTCATGAAGGCATTCTTCGTCCATTCGGGGCCTAGTACCCCTCCGCCTTCTTAGTGTAGGTATTCGATTGTAAATTCGGCGCCGCCCTTACATCTCAACCCCATTTCCAGTAGGTCAAAAAAATAGGACTTGGTCAGGAAGCCCGTAAAATCGGTCTTCTTCTGACTTGTCCTATTATGCCGTACTCATCATAAATGATCGCATCAAAATCGTCCGGTGAAAATGCCTGATAATTTTCTGGCCGGCTCATAGTTTGAATCGTTGCAAAGAGAAAATCCTTTTCTGTTTCTCGATTTTTTCCGGTGAACAAGCCCATAGTAATCGAGTCTGCAAACACCCTCTGAAAAGATTTGAGGGCCTGCTTTGCGATCTGACTGCGATGCACCAAAAAGAGGATTCGCTGAAATCCCAGCTCACGCATAGCGAAAGCTGAAGCAAAGGTTTTTCCTGTACCTGTAGCAGAAATTAAAAGCGCTCGATTCGCTCCGGAATTTTTCATCCGCATGAGATTATCGATAAAGGCGACCTGCATTTTATTTGGCTTCAGAGTATGTTTCTCAATCTGAATCAAGTTTCCGGATCTTGCCGCTCTCTGCTGCTCGCGTATCACCTGCTGACGCGTATACGCCAAGCGATATGCTTCGATAAATTCTTCGTAATCCATCGTCTGTTTCGCTGACCAGAGCTCTTCAAATTCCGACAAAATATCGCTCACCAGAGATCCATCCTTCATCCCGATGAGTTTTGTATTCCACTCCCGATTTTTTGTCAGCGCGCTCATCGTCAGATTGGAACTGCCGATGATCATTCGGTAAATTTCCTGTTTGCGAAAAATATATCCTTTCGTGTGAAACCCATCCGTTTCCGTTCCGATATGATACATTCTCAGTTGAATGTTTTTTAAAGAAAACAACCTGTCCAACGCATCCGGTTCACTGAACAGCAGGTAATCCGTCGTCAAAATTCGTCCCGGAATACCGAGCTTTTCTAATTCCTTCAATGTCTGTAAAAGAGGTGTGATTCCACTTTTTGTAATAAATGCGACACTGATTTGAAATTCCTCACAATTGAGCAATTCCCTCTCCAGAGAAACGATGACCTTCTTTCCTCGAAAACGATCATTCGATAGAAATTCCGGACGAAAAGCTACGTTCGAATTGATGTTGTGATCGACAAAGGCCGTTTGAAAACCCCGATTGAGTTCGATGAAGTGATCCATAAGATTAACCGCCTGATGTTTTTGTATGAGTAATGAAAAAGCTCGTTGGAATCAATGATAAGAGATTTGGCTTACTTTATTTTCTCAATACTTTACCAAGCAGCACATACAGTGCTTCTGCTTCCTCACGGTTGAAGGTAATGCCCTTTCCCATTTTTTCGTGCCCTGGTGCCCAGTCGCGTACATCGAACTTAGGGGCAGCTCCGTTCCACGAGATGAAGTTCAGTTCCTTTGTCCAGCCTTTTGTACTGGCAGACAGTTCACCGATCGTTTCTTTGATTTCAAACTTTATTTCACTCATATTTACCTCCATATTGGTTAGCCGGATTTGCCTATCGGATATAGGCAAATGCATGTCATAATGGTCTTGATAATCTGCCTCACTTGCCTCCATAGGCAAATCCAGCGATCTCTCACCATAGTTCCTATTTACAGCACTTCTCCACAGCCTTCACCTGTGCATCATTTGATCCGTAAAGTGCATATACGAGATAACTCCATTTGAGTTTTAGAATAGACGGCTGTACCGGTAAGCACGCTGAAACACACCTTCCCCATCATCTTCAGATCCATTTTCTATCATTATTTTATAGTGGTAATGGGATAATTTCAATACACCATCATCATGTTCATCAAGCCAGACCTCCGCGGCCGTTCCTGCACAAAACGCAGAATCTCTCACTGAAAAACCGGAAACAGATTTCTCTGCCTCCGGCTCGCCGAGTCATATTCTTCTGCCTCAGAATCTTTTCCTCCAGAAAACCGCTCTTCTCCTTCCTCCCTTTCGTTATGCATCCATTCTGAACTCTGCCATATCATCGAGCCTGAGGAGTACAGGTTCTCTGCCGAAGCCGGCTCCCATATCGACAGCAAGCCAGGTCTCAGTCCGGACGATCTTGTCTTTATATTGATCTCCAAAGAAAAACGTCGGTGTGTGTCCGAGCACAGTGAGGATATTTTTGTAATATTCGTCTGTAAGCTCCGGCTGCGTCCACAGCAGGTCTTCCATGCTGTAATCCTCTATATGCCTCTTCGGGGAGAAATCACCGAGACCAGAGTGCACGAGAATAAAAGCCCTTTCGTCTATGCGCAGGGTTTCATACAATGGGCAGTCACGGAGATATTCGAGAATATCCTGCTGCTCGTCCCTGCTCAGCCCCTGCATTGCCCTCAGGGTCACATCCCCGCCATCGGCCATATACCGCTGAAGCATATCAAATTTTTCAGCGGTAAGCTTTTCTTCAAAATCTTCTCTGATCTCCTCAAAAACAAATGCGCATCCAAGAAGCATTGCTTCATGATTTCCCAGGATAAGCTGGACATTTGTCTGATAGAGCAGCCATTGCAGCGTCGCTGTTCCGCCGTCTCCGCCGCGGTCTGCAACATCCCCTAAAATATACAGAAAATCATCCTCTGCAAACCCGGCTTTATCTAACAGCGCGAGAAACCGTTCATGTAGATAACCGTGCAGATCCGAGATAACATATATCATCCGCGTTTCTCCTGTTTCCTATAATTTTATATATTGTGTAACTTTGTCCGGCAATATCTCATTGACTGCAAAGGAACCCGGATTTTCTCTTATGTGTTTTGCCAGCTGCTTCGATATCGTATTTTTTTCGGAGCGGTTCAATTGGCTCCAAACTTCATTGGGATACAAATCGGAGACGACAAATACCTCTCCGCGCTCAAGTGATGCCAGCTTTTTATGAAGCTCCCTGATAAGGTCTGCTGAAAAATTGCCTGTCTTTCCGAACACTTTCTCAATTACCGCGGCCTTACAAAAAGCGGAGACAGTCATTCCCGCCGTCTCTGCAGACCTCTCAATCCGGCGAAACTCATCATCTGTATAATTTGAATAGATACGTCGCATATCGTCATACCTCCTTCTTTCAGCGGTCAGATACCGCTTGTAAATTCTTTTAATTTGACATAGCACCTATGCCTATAGCATATACCTGTCATAGGTGCTATGTCAAGTTTTATTTCATATTGTTCCGGACAATAATCTGAAAAAACGGCATCTATAAAAATAGCGGCTGAAACACATGGTTTCAGCCGCTATTTGAGAGGCGGGGTGCTCGTGATGCGGACTCGCAGGTCAACTACACCTCATAGGCGCATTTTTATTTCCGTTTGCATTCATGCTGAAAGGTTTTCTCTCATGGCGATGGCGGTCCAAGGCAATTTCGTGATGCCGCTGCGAATAATGATTAGCGACATCCTGACATCACCAATTCCCATAAGTCAGAATCATGTCAATGCGTTGCTGTTCTCCGACTTTTCCTCTTCGGACAGTTCCTCCTAATCCTCACGATTTCCGCGTCTGAGAAGGTAATCGTGGCCACCGTCCACGGCACACGAACCACAGCTGCAAAACTTGAAATCATGGACAGTCTTACTTTCGATAACATCTCCGCATTTCTTGCATCTGATTGCGTTCCTAATAATTCCTGGTATAATCATTCCTCTTTAGCGCATTTCTGAGTTTCTCTTTCTCTCCACTACCATCTGTACGGAAGCGAAGCAGCGAGACGGCACACTTCTCCAAAATGGAGTTCTTCTTTATATCGCGTTCTGCCTGCTTGCTTCCGGCCTCATGAAAGCCAGTCCCGTCCACTTCGATAGCCAACACGGGTTGCTTATCCATCTGATTGAACAGTAGAAAATCTACATGTGTCAACGGATTCCGGGCATATTTGCGTTCTTCCTCTGTCAGTGGCTCATAGTCCTTCACCAGTGTTGCAAGAGAAACATGCACTGCGCAACCGATGGTGGAAAATGCTTCCTCGGATAGCACCTCATGAATCACAGAGTACATGAGATTCTCGGAATCATACTCAGATACCCGCTTATGTTTTTGCAGATATGCTCTGCGCTGCTCGGCATAGCCCTGATAGAGCATGTCGAACACGGAGTAGACCTGGCTCTGGATGACTTCAAAATTGTTATATTCGATATATCGCATCAGATCGCCATAGTTGGTCTGGTCATTGCGTGGGTCCTGCGATATGACCACCGCCAGCGAATGAACCGCACGGGAAACAGCCACATTCAGCATGTGGGCATCATCCACGAAATCTGTGATGACATTGTCAACCGAGGTCAGAATGATGGCATCCTGTTCCCGGCCCTGAAACTTGTGGACGGTGTCCACTTCGTAGGTATCGCCCAGCTGCTTGCGGATGGCTGTCACCTGATCCCGGTACGGCGTGATAATACCGATGCTCTGAAAGTTCTTCTGATGCACCCGGGGAAGTACCTCTTGCTGGATGACATCGATCTGGCGCCGGTTGAGATGTCCGCGAGCGTGGTTGCCGGCAGTCGTCCGGTACATAGTCAATACATCTGGCTCATCATGGTCCTTTGTCATAACAATCAGCTGCCCATGGTAGAATTTCTGATTACAGAAGTTGATGATCTTCGGATGACAGCGGTAGTGTTCCCGCAGTAGCGTAACAGGCGCGTCCTGCCATATTTCCAATGCGGAGGACAGCAGGCTGTGGGTAGAAAAGCGATAACGCTCGTCCAGAGAATATTTTTGCCAAATGGCGTCACTGGTACGAATGTCATCCTCTGTCAGCACATTAGGAAGCTGCTTTAAATCCCCAACAATCACGATATTCCGTGCGCAGGAGAAGGCCAGTACTCCGGTGGCCAGATCGACCTGGGAGGCCTCGTCCACAATCAGGTAATCATAGATATGATCAATGCTCAGGGTTCCTTTAATGGAATAGGTCGTGCTGAGTACCACCGGGTACTCGCGTGTAAACACTGCGGACTTCTGGCGGAAATCATTCTTTTCAAAACGCTGCCTGTCACTCTGCCAATGGTACCTTGTTGCCAACTCTGCCCGGAACAGCCGCAGGGACTTCTGGGTAAGCTCGTCCATCTTCGCATCAAAAGCATAGTGCTCCAGCTTGTGGTTCAGCTCCTGCTTTTCGGCCTCCAGTTCCCGCCTCTTAAAAAAATAAAACTGGCTCTGCAAATAGGGAATGACCAGTTCCGGAGAAAGGAGAAACAATTTGAGCGCGTTGCGATTGAATCGGAACATGATAGAGATTTTTTGCAAAAGCCCTAAGCGAGTCTCACGTTCTGCGTGCTGTTCAAACTCCATCCAGAGAGCCAAAATTTTCTGCGAAGACAGCTTGTCCAAACTCTCCGTCGGCGCGTCACTGTAAGTCGCATAGTATTCCTCAAAATAGTGCTGCTCTGGATTCAGCTGCAAAAACTCCTGCTCAATTTCAGCGATACGGTTCTTGGCATTGAGCATTTCATTCAGTTCTTTGGAAAGCGCGGTCGTCTCCTGATCCAATTGCCGCCGTTCCTCCGGAGGCATTTCCCAATCGCTCATATTCGGGTATGCACCGGTCTGGCCCTCTAAGAACTTTTGCTTGTTGGCAAGGCTCCCGAGAAACGCAGTCAAGAAGGCCGTATTTTTCTTTTCCAGTTTTTCCGCCACATTGTGTGTTGCAGAATTGTTGTTGGATACGACCGCCACGGTCTTCCCGCTCCGAACCAAATTGGCAATGATATTCAGAATCGTCTGCGTTTTTCCTGTGCCGGGAGGCCCCTGAATGATGCTGATTTGGGAGGAAAGTGCCCGCTCCACCGCCAATTTCTGACTCTGGTTCAGACCAAACGGATAGATCACCGTCTCCGGCATCTGGGGTGCTTTAGCTTCTTTCTGCGGTGCAAGATAGTTTGCCAGCACGGTATCCTCGCTGACCTGCTTGATCTTGTCGTACTGCAAACTCAGAATATTGATGTCATTTTCTGCCACCAGACTGATTGCCGCAGCAGTCTCCTTGAAATACTGAAATGCTTCCTGATTTTTACCGTCTGTCAGGCAATTCTGCTGGAACTGCACTTCGCTCCTACGGAATGATAAATCTTTCTTACCGTTGCGGACAATGCGGTAATATCCGCTGAAATCGAGAAGCTCATCAATTCCGCTGATTGTTTGTCCGTTTGCGGTGACAATTACCTGCGCAGGGTCGATTTTCTTTTGAAGGGGCAGAATCTCCACATTACCGCTCTGGAATCTGTATGTCTTATTGGGCGCACCGGTATAGACGACCTCACACTTTCCGTCATGGAACTGAAAGCTGGAAACCGAGTCCGTCTGATCCTTTCCTTTTATGATAATTAAGTGCCTTCGTGCGTCCATAGAAACCTCCTGTGCAGCCGAACTTATCGGCATGAATTATTATAACATACTGAATGGAACGTGCCGGCAACCGCTTCGATACCTCCGCAAAATACCTTTCATATCACATTTTAAAATATTGATATTTCGGATTATCAAGATCAAATCATATTAGTTTTCAAGTAAAAATCCATTTTATTAATTTTTTAATAATCATTTAATAAATCATACACTTAACCTTCTGTTGAAGGTTTGCGCTCCCATATACATCCAAGGTAAAGGACACATTCTTATATCCGAGGATTTCAGAAAGAGACTTTATATCAAACTCTGGTATCTCGATTGCCCTCACTGCGAACGTATGCCGTATCTCATGGAACTTCACTTTGGAAAATCATAATCTGATGCAGTTTTTGAAGTAAAAAGCAAAATCAATCAATGTCATCAACAAAAAAATCGCTATCAATTCTCTTAATTTCGTATGTAGCTTCCGTAGACACACCTAAATCATATTCGATCATCAGTTTTGCCAGCGTGGTACCATCAACAAGCACGACCTTTGTGGTGTGTTGCTTCTCTGCATATTGGCGTGCTTCTTTCGTGAACTTAGCGGTCGTAATAAACAGTCCTTTGGAAGCACCTTGTCCAGCCAGCGCACCAACGAATTTCTGAATCTCAGGTCTGCCAACGGTTTTATCACAATCCCAACGCTTTGCCTGAATATAAATCAAGCTGAAGCCAAGCTTATCTTCTCGGATGATGCCATCAATGCCTTCATCACCGATTTGCCCGATGACCGAGCCGGCATTATCCACCGAGCCGCCATATCCCATTTGCGTCAACAGCTTGACTACCAGATGTTCAAAGAAAGCGGGCGGCTGCTTCATTATTTCGCTCAAGAGATCATCTGCCAAGGTGGTGTTGATCTGCTGAAAGGCTTCATCCAAAATATCCTGCGGTGTTTTACTGGACACCTTTGCCGCAGGTATCGGAAGGGTAGTTTCTTCATTATTGTTCGGAGAAATAAACTTTCGAAACGACTCAAAGCGCTGGAGATAAAGGTTATCAATTTGAGGAGGATTCTCATTGAGGACTTGTCTGCCTGCTGGCGTAATCGCATAAACACCTCGTGACGGACTTTGCACAAGGCCTGCCTTTTTCAGGTATGTTCTTGTCCAGCCAATACGGTTATCAAAAAGTTGTTGTTTCCCGCTTGGCAGCAATTCAGCCCGTTCCTTTTCGGAAACAGAGAAAACGCCTGCAACAATATCTTTTACCTCTTTTGACCTGTGCGTCTGACCGTCCGCCAAGCAGTCAAGAAAAGCACGGTACATCTCGTCATATTTAGGAATTGGCATTTGACACCCTCCTTACGCTTTCAGTTTATAGGTTCTGTTTCGATTTCCGCCTTCGGCTACAACAATTCCATCCGCAATCAGTTCAGAGAGGGGTTTCTTGGCTCGTGTGCCCTTGATCCCAAGAAGCTCTGCAATATCAGCACTTCTGGCCGAAATATAATCCATCAGGTAAAGGAAGTCGAGTTTTTTCTCACCAGTATCATAGCATTCTTCTGTCCGTTTCCCCGGAATTCTTTCATTCTCTTTCCCGTTAAAGAATCTCTCCGATTCTCCTTCTCGGTAAGAAACCGGTTCGCCATCTTTTATGTATTTACCGCAGTATACATTTTTGTATCCTCGATAAACACGTTCATCTCCAACCATTCCATCAAGTGTACCGCTTGCCAATTTTGCAAGCAGGTCTTGTTCTTCTTTCGTCTTTTTCATACAACAAGCCCTCCCTTCATGTATTCTTCGACCCATGTCTGACCTTTTACCTGCTTGCAAATCCTTTATTCCCAATCCTTTCCAGTTTAACATCTAATCCGTTAACTCAACCCCTGACATCTAATCCGGACCCCAATCCTATCACATTTTTGCCATACATCGACTTTGATAAATTACCGCAGAACGACCGTCCGCCCGGCCTCTCTCGAAGCTGCTGGAGGTCGAAAAGAGCCTTATTTCAAAGGTTTTCGAGCCTCTTATGTATCTTTTCTTGACATCAAGACAGCGCACTCCACATGCGCCGTAAAAGGAAAGTTATCATACGCCTTGATATCGCCGATCACGTACCCATGCTCCTCCATAAACCGCAGGTTCTCCACCAGTGTCTTCGGATTGCAGGAGATGTACAGAATCTGATCCACTCCGTATTTCAGAATCTTCGGCAGCGCCTTGTAGTTGATGCCCGCCCGCGGCGGATCCACCACGATGACGTCCGGCTTATCGGCGAGAGTATCCAGCACCTGCAGCACATCGCCGGCGATAAACTCGCAGTTGTCCAGTTCGTTCAGCTTCGCATTCTCCCGAGCCGCTTCCACCGCGTCTTCCACGATTTCCACACCCACCGCCTTCTTCGCCTTCAGCGCCAGCGCCTGAGTGATCGTCCCCGTACCGCAGTACAAGTCAAAAACCGTCTTTCCCTCGATATCGTCGATCATCGAAAGAGCTTCCGTGTAAAGGCGCTCCACCACCGCCACATTCGTCTGGAAAAAAGAAAACGCGCTGACCTGAAATTCCAGCCCCATGATCTGCTCTCGGTAGTAATCCCTGCCGTACAGAATATGACAGGCTTCGTTGGTCACCCGGTCGGACCGGTTGTCGTTAATTGTATGCAGAATACCGGCGACACTGTTTTCCAACGGCAGTGCCAGAATCATATCCTTAAAACCTTCTCCGTCAAATTCCGCCTCTGTGGTAGTCACGATGTTGATCAGCAGTTCATCGTACCGCTCACTTCTGCGGATAATCAGATTCCGCATCAGGCCGTCGTGCTTCTTTTTGTGATAATGCCGGTACTCCCGCTGGCGGCAGAAATCCAGCACCGCTCTGACGATCACATTGAAATCCTCGTGCACCAGCTGACATTCATCCACGTTCAGAATCGTCATATACTGACCCCGCTTGTGCATGCCCAGAGTCATCTCGCCGCCCTTTTCCAGATTTCCGAAGGTGTATTCCATCTTATTGCGGTAGCGGTAAATCGCCGGACTTCCTTCGATGCCCACATACCGCCCGGTCTTCATTTTCTTTTCTTCGATATATTTCTTTACTTCCTTGCCTTTCAGAAGTACCTGCTCTTCATAAGCGACGCCCTGATAAAGGCAGCCGCCGCACTGTCCGTTCAGACTGCAAATTTCCATAAAAAACCTCTTTTTACATTTCATTCATAATTTTACCGGTACCGAAAAAAACTGCCGGCGCTCCGCATCCGAACTCCGGATTTCAAATTCCGAATCCGGATCTTCCCGCCGGCCTTATTCAAATCCTTTCTTTCCCTGAGCTTCGCCGCGCCTGACGCCCTGCTTTTCACAGCGCAAGATACAGCTGCAGCCTCATTTCCGCGGCGTAAGTCCGGATCACTGCCCTGCATTTTTGCGGCACAAAGCCCGGCTGCCGCCTTGCTTTTCACAACGCAAAACCCGGCCGCTGCCCCATTTCCACGACGCAAAACCGGATCGCTGTCCTGCATTTTTGCGGCACAAAGCCCGGTTGTCTCCTTGCTTTTCACGGCGCGAAACCTGACCGCTCCCCTGCTCTCTCAGCGCAAGACCTGCCTACCACTCCAGTTTTTCCAGATCCGCCAGATCATACGGAGTCTCCTGATAGACGAAATTCAGCCAGTTGGCGTAAAACAGGTTGGCGTGGCTCTTCCAGGTCACTTCCACACCTTTTGCGGGATCATCGTCTACAAAGTAATTAAATGGCACGCTGATCTTCTTGCCTGCAGCCGCGTCCCGGTCGTACTCCCGCTTGAGAGTTCCGCGGTCGTATTCCCAGTGTCCCTGCAGGAAAATCCAGCGTTTGTTCTTCGTAGCTATCATATGCGGGCCGGCCTGTTCGGATTCCGCCAGAATTTCCAGTTCTTCGATATCCCGGATCGAATCAGAAAAAATCTGGGAATGTCTGGAATGGGGTACCAAAAAACAGTCGTCAAATCCTCTGGTCAGCGCGGAATCATAATCCTTATGAAGCAGTCTGTGAGGATAGACGCCGAAGAGCTTGTCTTTCAGCAAAACCTTCTTCGCATTATAGTGATAATACAGACCCGCCTGCGCCGCCCAGCAGATATGGATCGTACTGAACACGTTTTTCTTCGTATTGTCCATCAGCTCACTGAGATCGTCCCAGTAGTCCACCTCTTCAAACTCCAGCTTTTCTACCGGCGCTCCGGTGATGATCATACCGTCGAATTTTTCGTCCTTCACCTCACGGTACGGGCGGTAGAACTGATTGAGATGAGACAGATCTTCCTTCTTATGATAATCCGAATCCATCATGATGAGCTGCAGATCCACCTGAAGAGGTGTGTTGGCCAGCATCTTGATCAGCTGTTCTTCCGTGATTTCCAGCGTCGGCATCAGGTTGATCACGCCGATCTTCAGGGGACGGATATCCTGAATCGACGCCCGGTCGCTGTTCATGACAAAGACGTTTTTCTTTTCCAGTACCTTATACGCCGGATAATTCTGGGGGATTAAAATAGGCATCCCGATTGCCTCCTCTCTCCTTCGTTCCTACTGTTGTTATCTCAGCTCTCTATTTCAACAGCTGCTCATAATCGTCGTATTTACTGTAAAACTCTCTCTTATATTCCGTAAACCGGTCCTCTTCCAACGCCTGGCGGATATTCTGCATAGTTCTCACCAGGAACCGCAGATTGTGCTCACTCAGAAGCATAGAGGAAAGAATTTCGTTTGACTTGTAGAGATGGCGGAGATACGCTCTCGAATAATTTCTGCAAGTATAGCAGTCGCATTCCGGATCGAGAGGTGTAAAATCTCTCTCGTACTTAGCATTCTTGATGGAGACGCGGCCCTGAGACGTCATAGCCGCACCGTTTCTCGCCAGTCTCGTCGGCAGGACACAATCGAACATATCCACGCCCCGTTCCACGCCTTCAAAGAGATGATCCGGCGTTCCCACGCCCATCACATACCGGGGCTTATCCTTCGGCAGGTAGTCCGTGGCATAATCCAGCACTTCATACATGATCTCCCTCGGTTCGCCTACGCTGAGACCGCCGATGGCATAACCCGGCAGGTCCAGCTCCGTGATCTCACAGGCGCTCTGATATCTCAATTCCTTGTACATCCCGCCCTGCATGATGCCGAAAAGAGACTGGCGCTCCGTATCCTTGTGAGCCGCTTTGCAGCGCTTCAGCCAGCGGGTGGTCCGTTCCAGAGACTTCTTTACATAATTGCGGTCTGCCGGATAAGGCGCACACTCGTCAAAAGCCATGATAATGTCAGAACCCAGAGCATTCTGGATTTCCATGGATTTTTCCGGCGTCAGCATATGACGGGAACCGTCGATGTGAGAGTTGAACATGACGCCCTCTTCGCTGATCTTTCGGAGCGCTCCCAGGCTGAATACCTGAAACCCGCCGCTGTCTGTGAGAATCGGCTTGTTCCAGTTCATAAACTTGTGCAGACCGCCGGCCTCCCGGACAATCTCGTGACCCGGCCGCAGATATAAATGGTAAGTATTGGAAAGAATGATCTCCGCACCCAGTTCCTCCACCTGTTCCGGCCGCATGGCCTTTACCGTGGCGGCCGTACCCACCGGCATAAACACCGGCGTTTCCACCGTTCCGTGAGGCGTGTGAAGCCGGCCTCTCCTCGCCCGGGTCTTCGGATCCGTTTTTATCAGTTCAAATGTCACTGCATCCATAAATATATAACTCCAAATAATTAAATCACTAAATGAAAAATAACAAAATCGCTGTGCCGCTGTTCCGTAGGCACCGCGCCTGTAAAAAGATGCGATACTCCTGACGCCGCTATTCGATAAACATCGCGTCGCCGTAAGAAAAGAAACGATACTTCTGACGCACCGCTTCTTCGTAAATACCGATCATCTTCTCCCGGTCGTAGAGGGCGGATATCAGCATCAGCAGCGTAGACTTCGGCAGATGAAAATTGGTGATCAGCGCATCCACCACTTTAAAACGATACCCCGGATAGATAAAGATATCCGTACTGCCGCTGCCCGCCAGCACTGTACCGTCCTCCAAAGAAGCGCTCTCCAGCGTCCTCGAAGACGTAGTGCCCACCGAGATTACCCGACCGCCGGCGCGCTTCGTTTCGTTGATGATATCCGCGTTTTCCTGCGTCACCGAATACTCCTCGAAATGCATGTGATGATCTTCTACCACATCGCACTTTACCGGCCGGAAAGTGCCGATGCCTACATGAAGAGTCACATAGGCCGTCCGAATCCCCTTTTCCCGCACTCTCTGCAGCAACTCTTCCGTAAAGTGGAGTCCTGCCGTAGGAGAAGCCACCGAGCCGTCTTCTCTGCTGTAGACCGTCTGATACATCTCCCGGTCCAGCGCCTCATCTTCTCTGTCGATGTACGGCGGCAGAGGAATGTGGCCGTTTTCTTCCAGTCTGTCGTGAAAATCGCCGTCATAAGAAAACTCCACGATTCGCGTGCCGTCTTCGCTGAAATCGAGAATGTCCGCGGAAAACCGTCTGCCCTCGTCCGTGCAGAAATCTACCGTACTGCCCGGCTTCAGCTTTTTCCCCGGCTTCACCATGGCTTCCCAGCGGTCGCCGTTCTTCCGCTTCACCAGCAGAAACTCCGCCTTTGCGCCGGTATCCCGCTTCCGGCCGAAGAGCCGGGCGGGAAGAACCCTCGAATCATTCATGACGAGACAATCTCCCGGCTGAAGATAATCTAAAATATCGTAAAACTTTCTGTGATAAACCGCGTCCTTCTGCCGGTCCACGACGAGAAGGCGCGCTTCGTCCCTCTTTTCCTCCGGATACTGAGCGATCAGCTCCAGAGGAAGATCATAATCAAAATCCGTGATCAGCAATCCTATTTAACCTCGATTCCTGTATAGTAAAATTCCAGAATTTCCTTGTAAGTAAAGCCCTGCTTTGCCATCTGCTGCGCCCCCTGCTGAGACATGCCAACGCCGTGGCCGTAACCCTTTCCATTGATGATCAGCACATCGGAATCATCGTCAAAAGTCACCGTCCGGCCGCCGGATGCCATACCGCCGGAACCTTCCGCAACGATAGTCTTCGATCCCGCGGATCCCAGAGCTGTCAATCCGTTGAGAGATTTCTTCGCCGTTCCGCCGGCAGACATCACGCTGACCTGAGAATTCAGTTCACTGACGCCGGCAGCGCTGAGACCGTAGACCTTCTGGCCTGAGGAAACATCGCCCTCTGTCTGATCGGAAGAATTTCCGTCAGACAGGGTTCCGCCTTCCGTTTCGAAAGTGAAATTTCTGGACTTCAGAGATACCCCCAGAGCGGAACGAATCGCTTCCTTCTCATAGGTAATCGATTTTCTCGATCCCTGAACCGTAACAGAAGCCGCATAACCGGAATCGTTGACATTGTCGATGGTGATGCTTTCCACAGTTCCCAGACCCTCTGAAGCGAATTGTTCTGTCAGATCTGCTCTCGTGAGTTTCACCGTCCAGCTGTAATCCGGGGAATAAGGATCCGCTTTGCCTCTGAGATATCCCAGCGACGCTACCCACGCATCCTCGCTGTTCTCCGTATGGCCGCCGCTGTTTGCGAAATAGAAAGCGGACACCGGTTTTCCCTGATAATAGACCATTTCACCCTTCGTCTCATCCACCGCACGGTTTGTGCTCTCATACTCGCTGTCCGCTCCGGTGTAGACCTGACAGTGAACGGTAGTGCAGATATCGAATCCTTGAGAGCTGTGTTTGCCCTTGTTAGTTACGGCAAAACTGCGGATTGCCACCGCCTGTGCCTTGATAGCTTCGATATGGCTGGACTGACCGATTTCCGAATGAACCACGCCCCGGGCATAGTCGTCAGTAGAGAGATAGTTGATGATATTCATCTGACCGGAAGCATTGATATACGGCATGATACCGCCCCGGTAGTTCTTTCCGTTAAACTTCAGCTTGTCCTCAGAAGAAGAAAAATACTCTCCGCCTACGATACATTCCGTGCCGTCGCCTTTCAGAGTCGTCAGCACCTTTCCGGCGTTGTCTTTCACCTGTATTTTGCCTCCGGTCAGCTCCAATGTCAGCGTATCCGTATCATCATAGACGGTCCCCGTTTGGCGAATAGCATTGTCCCCCGCTTCCGCCAGCGCAAAACCGCTGTCCGAAGTCAGCTGTGCGGCAGTTTCCGACGACCCGTATCTCAGACCGATCTTCATGTACTCTTCCGACGCCGCACTGGCGGAAAACGCCGACATGGCAAACACCAGGACAAACATCAGAATCCACGCGATACTCTTCTTAAAACCTTTCATCTCTTATTCCCCCTCTGTCACTCGTTCGATTCCCAGATGACGATATGCCGCATCGGAAACCATCCTTCCTTTCTGTGTCCGGTTCAGCAGCCCCATCTGAATCAGATAAGGCTCATAGACGTCTTCAATTGTAATCCGTTCCTCTCCGAGAGCTGCGGCGATGGTATCGATCCCCACCGGACCGCCCTTAAACCGGTCGATGAGCAGCATCAGGATTTCACGGTCGAGACCTTCCAGTCCCAGATCGTCGATCCCCAGCGCCTGAAAAGCCCGGGCGGCGATAGCCGTATCGATGCGCCCGTCGCCTCTCACCTGAGAAAAGTCCCTGACCCGCTTCAAAACCCGGTTGGCAACCCGCGGCGTTCCTCTGGAACGGAGCGCCATCTGACGGACTGCTTCTTCCTCCGCTTCCACTCCCAGAATTCCCGCGGACCGGTGAATGATCCGCATGAGATCTTCCGTGGAGTAGAGTTCAAACTTGCTGATGACGCCGAAACGATCTCGCAGCGGCGCAGAGAGACTTCCCGCTCTGGTAGTGGCGCCGATCAGTGTAAACCGCGGAATGTCCAGGCGCAGCGAACGGGCCGACGGCCCTTTGCCGATGATGATATCGATAGCGTAATCCTCCATCGCCGAATAGAGCACCTCTTCCACCGACCGGTTCAGCCGGTGAATTTCATCGATAAACAAAACGTCATTTTCATCGAGATTCGTCAGGATCGCCGCCAGATCCCCCGCCCGGTCGATGGCCGGACCGGAAGTGATCCTCAGATTTACGTCCATCTCATTGGCGATAATGCCCGCCAGCGTCGTCTTTCCCAGACCAGGCGGACCGTAAAACAGCACGTGATCCAAGGGCTCATTCCTCTGTATGGCCGCCTGGATAAAAATTTCCAGATTGGCGCGCACCGTATTCTGTCCGATATAGTCGGTCAGCCGCTTCGGCCGGAGGCTCACCTCGATATCCGCGTCCTCCTCCGTAAAACCGGCTTTCGTAATTCTCTCATTTTCCAAAATATTACACCTCCCGGGCTCTTACAGCCGAGATAACTTCTTCAGCGCCGCCCGGATATACTCCTCCGCGGTGACGTCCGTCAGGCCGCAGGAAGCGATAGCTTCCGACGCTTCGCTCTTGGAATACCCCAGAGAAATCAGCGCCGAGACAGCCTCGGAAACACCTTCCAGCGGACCGTCCTGCGCCTCGGCAGCCACGGCCGCTGTACCGCCGGCTGTCGTCTGAAACGACTGATCCTCTAACTTATCCTTCAGCTCCAAAACGATCCTCTGAGCCGTCTTCTTACCCACACCCTGGGCCCTGGCCAGAGTATCCGGATCGTTAAAGACGACAGCCTTCTGCACCTCCGCCGGCGAAAGCGCCGACAAAACTGCCACCGCCGCCTTCGCCCCGATCCCGCTGACCGTCATCAGCAGACGGAACAATTTCAGCGACTCTCTGTCGTCGAAACCGTACAGACTGACGTCGTCCTCCCGGACGATCATCGCCGTATAGACCGTAACTTCCTGATCCGCCGGCGCCATATACACCGCCGACAGCGCCGGCACCGTCAGCTCGTACCCGATGCCGTTCCTCTCGATCACCACGCCGGAATCCGTCGTCTCCGTGATCCTGCCTTTTATATAGTGAATCATAACTTCTTCAACCTTTATCCTGTCCTCTTTTGCCTTTTGCCGTTTTTTCTTCCCGATGTCAGCACCTGCATTATACCGCCTCACTATGCTGCTTCATTCTGCCGCTACCGCTCTTCTGCAGAGACCGCATACAAAACAATCTGCTGGTTTTCCGCTTCCCCGATTGGGAAGATGTTTCCGCAGCCGCTTCACAGGACTTCCTCATTTCCGCTCCTGAACATATGTTCGGATGTTTCCTCACATTTTCATATTTTCTCTTTTCCGCAGAACGCTTTCATCACAGCCTTCCGCTTTGCGGTCATCTTTCGTTTTTTCCGGAAAACCAAAAATTTCAGATACTCACGTCTGCGCTCTGTTTCACCGCATTCTGCGGTCTTTTCCTGTTTTCCGAAGAAACTCGCCGGTATCTTTACCGAGAATCATCGGAATGTTCAAATCGCGAAAGCTGCAGACTGTTTTCCAAAAAACTCCACGGAACGCTTTCATCCCCGGATAATCCGGAAACCGTCCGTCTTCTTTTTCTCCCGGCATTCTTTACCGGTTTTTCCGCGCTTTTCCGCCGCCAGCGCCTTTTCGATGGCCCGGGACATCCGTGCCTCGGCGCCGCAGGAATTGCCGTGACATACGGCTACCGCCAGAGCATCGGCGGTATCGTCCGGCTTAGGCACTTTTTCCAGATGCAGAATCGTCTTTACCATCTGCTGAACCTGCTTTTTTTCCGCCCTTCCGTAGCCCGCCAGCGCCTGCTTGATCTGCAGCGGCGTATATTCTCTGATCTCCAGTCCTGAATTGACGCAGGCCAGCACCGCCACCCCCCGGGCCTGTCCCACATTGATGACCGTCTTAGCGTTCGTATTGTAGAAAAGCTCCTCGATAGCCGCCTCTTCCGGCTGCCACTGAGCGATGATATCCATCAGCGAAGAATAGAGAAACTTCAGTCTCTGGGGCATGGGTGCTCCCGCTTCTGTGGAAATACTGCCGTAATCGCACACGGTGAACTGATTTCCCTTTTTTTCTATAATTCCGTAGCCCATCAGCGCATAACCCGGATCGATCCCAAGTATTCTCATCTCTTCCCCGCTTTCTTTCACCCTTCTTAAAAAACCTAATCATTAGAGATTTTATCATACTTTCGGGCAAATATCCACTTCTTGTATACACAGTCATCAGTGCAGGTCCTGACGAAAATCACAAGCTTCTGCCGGAAAAAAGTCAGGTATTCCCCTCCTGCCGTTCTCATCCCTTCGCCGCCTCGGGCGCACGCTTCTGCGACCATCCGTATTTTCTCTCTGTTTCACCCGGTCCTTTCCCATCGCTGCAGCAAAAAACGGCCGCCGGAAAGGCCGCGCCGTCATAAAAATTGTATATTACACCTCTGAGGAAAGGATTTCATATCCCGCTCTCTTTAGAGCTTTCAATGCCCTGCCGAAATTCTCTTCTTTTACGAGAATATAGTCCGTATTATAGGTCGAGACCGCAAAAATCCCGATTTTTTCTCCGGCCAGAATCCCGGAAAGCTTTGAGAGAACGCCGATCATGGAAAAATCCAGCACGCCCTGTATCCGAAATCCCCTCCATCCGTCCTCCCGTTTTACCGGATTCGCCGGAACAGCCTCCTCCGGACAGACGAGAGAAATCTCTTCATCGGTCTTTGCGATGAAATAAAAATCTCCTCTCAGATCGATCTCCGCTTCCGGCGTCAGCTGACATACCGTCAGCCGGCAGTCTATCGTTTTCATCTCCATATTTTATGCTTCCTTTCTCCACGATCATTCCCGATGCTCTCTTCTCTTGTATACAACGACCTGCGGATCTTCTCCTCTTTCTCCGTATTCGCATACGAGAAGATAATCACTGTCCGCGATAATACCGTAACACCGGTCGCTCTCCGGGATTGCAATCTGATTTCCCCAGTATATGTCATTATCTTTCAGAAAGGTTGCCGGCCGCCCGTTTGGAAGGCGATACTCCAAATTCACATAAAATCCATTCAGTAAATTCAAATCCGTCACCTGTAAATACTCGATCCCGAGAGCGTTAAACTCATCGATCAAAGCCTTTTTCCTCCGCAGGAATCCATCATAGCCGGCTTTATCTATCCACTCCGCCGCGACGCACATGCCGCCGAAAGGGTGGCCGCCCGTCTCGATACAGCCGCCGCACGCCTCTCTTCTGCCGCACTGACTGCAGCAGTCCGATCTGCAAATCGATAACATCTTTCCTTCTCCTTTCCATTCCGCTCCTATCCGTTTCTCCCTGCATTTTTCAGGATTCTTACACCGCACTTTCCCCGCTGCAGAAAGTTCCGCCGGATTCCAGAGGACGTCCCCCGGAAACATTCCTCCCTGCCTCGCCGCCCGGCAGCCCTGTCCCCCAAAAATAAATTCTACAGATCGATTTCCACTTCATAACGGTCATCGATCAGGATGTAATTACAGTCATATTTTCGGCACATCTCAAGATAACGGGCATTTTCTTCAAGAACAGAATCCACAGTGCACCAGCTGTCATCTATGCGCCGCTCGATCACATCAGCATACTTTTTGATATCCGAAAAATGGCTTTTTATATAATTTTCGCTCATCACGAGACAGTAATAACGGATCTCCTTCCGATATTCCTCTGAAAAATCTTCTTCCCACCGGAAGGGGATATAACAGCCCTCGACGATGAGATTCTGTCCGTTTTCCACTGCGGTTTTAATCATTTCCCGAAGAATCGGCCACAGATAAACTTCCAGTTCCTCGTCATCTTCAGGCGTCAGAGCCGTATTGCCGCTCCGTATCAGACCCATTTTCAAAAGATCGATGGAACAACAGGAATATCCGTATTTTTCCACAAGCCGCTGTGCCAGCAGAGTCTTGCCCGTTTGGGAAGCTCCCGTAATTAAAATAACCATTTCATCCTCCCGGCAAAAAGCCTTTGGGGTTATTTTACCATGCCGACTACGGCTCAGTCTTCGTCTTTTTGTACCTGCAGAACTCGCCTGTCGCCGAGGGGCAGGTACGAGTTCAACTAAGCTCTTGCTTCGTTTCACTTGCAAATCGCTAAGTTGAAGCTAATGTACCATGCCGACTACGGCTCAGTCTTCGTCTTTTTCTGCCTGACCGACCCGCCTGTCGCCGAGGGGCAGGTCGCAGTATATTCCTCAAAATCACAGATTTTGGAAACATTTGCATGAGACCTTCCGCTGTCTGCATCCGCAGACAGGGATAGGGCTTCATTAGTTCTTCTATGCTCCCGTTCTCTCTTTGTTCGGCGGGTCTGAGAAAGAGCTATTATACCCTATCCGACGCAGAGGCCCTTTCGTTTCCCCCTCTCTGCCGGAGAAGATTTCTGTTTTAAAATATATTGAAAAAAGGTATAATAATTATCGAGCATAGATAATTATTCATTACAGAATTTACCATAAGAGGTTGGACGATATGAGATATTCCAGACAGGATAAAATCCTGGAAATAATCAGCGAAAACGAAATCGAAACCCAGGACGCTCTGGCGGAAAAACTGGCGGAAAGCGGATTCAGCGTGACGCAGGCGACGATTTCCAGAGATATCAAAGAACTTCAGCTTATCAAAACCCAGTCCGCGAGCGGACGTTACAAATACGCCCGGGCGCCCCAGGCGCCCTCGGCTTCCGGCACCGGAAACCGCTATCATAAGATCTTTAAAAATACGGTCAGTTCGATCTCTGCATCCGGAAACATTATCGTCTTAAAGACTCTTTCCGGATGCGCCAACGCCGCGGGCGAAGCGATCGACTCTATGGGCACCGACGGCATCCTCGGCACACTGGCCGGCGACAATACGCTGTTTATCGTCGTGGACTCTCCGGATCACGTGCCGGAGATCGTCCGCAGATTTTCAGAGATCATGGGTGTGTAGACGAACCACGATCGGAAAGAGCAGAAAAATGTTATCGCATATCTATATCAAAAACTTTGCCATCGTCCGGGAAATCGATATCGATCTGGAATCGGGCTTCAATATCATAACAGGTGAAACAGGCACCGGAAAATCGGTCGTCATCCAGGCGGTCAGCATGGCCCTGGGCGGCAGAGGAAGTTCTTCCCTCGTGGGAAAAGGCTGCGACAGAGCCCTGGTGCAGCTGATTTTCAGCCTCAGCGAAAAAGAGAGACAGCTCATCGAAGAAAACTGTGATTACGCACTGGACCCCGCCGAAGAAGACCTGATTCTCTCCAGAGATTTTCAGGCCTCGGGCAAGAGCATCGCCCGGGTCAACGGACGGATCGTCAATCTCTCCGTTCTCAGCAGCATCGCCTCGATCCTCATCGACATCCACGGACAGTATGATAATCAGACGCTGCTGCGACCGGAAAATCACAGGGGAATCCTCGACAGCTTTGCCGGACCGGAAATTCCGCCCGTCAAAAAAAATCTGGCGGACACATATGCAGATTTTACACAGGTCCGGCGCGCTCTGGGAAAACTCCGCAAAGAACACAGCGAATATCTCCGCCGCCAGGATTTTCTTCGCTACGAACTGGAAGAGATCAGCGCCGCTGCTCCCGTACCCGGCGAGGACGAAGAACTGACCCAGCGCCTCCGCCTCCTCCAGAACAGCGAAAAGATCTACGGCGGGCTTTCCGGCACTTACGATATTCTCAGTGAAAGACCGCTGGATCACTGCATCGCACTATTGACTGAAATTGCAGATTACAATCCGTCTTACGCCGTGTGTCTCGAATCCATACAGAACTGTATGTATACTTTGGAAGACGTCTGTGCGGAAGTGAGAAAATCGAAAGACGCAGTCACCTTCGATCCGGAAGAAATCGACCGGATTCTCGAGCGCCTGGATCTGCTGGACCGCCTCAAGAGAAAATACGGCGGAACCATCGAAAAAGTCATCGAATACCGGGACGCCATCGCAGGCGAACTGGATGTCCTGGACAATATCGACGAAAAAGAGCAGGAGCTGAAAGAACAGCTGAAAACTCTGCTCCGCCGGCTGGACGCCCTGTCCGCCGATCTCACAAAACTGCGGACCGCAGCAGCCGCCCGGCTCTCCCAAGAAATGACAGAGCAGCTCACTGAACTGAACTTTAAAAACGTTCGCTTTGATGCCCGGATCCGACCGGCAGCAGACAGCGAAGGACGAAAGCTCTATTCTGCGGAAGGAACGGATATCATAGAATTTTTCTTCAGCGCCAACAAAGGCGCGGAGCTGAAACCTCTGGCCTCCGTGGCCTCCGGAGGTGAAATATCCAGAATCTCCCTGGCCTTCAAGTGTCTCACCGACGGTTCCAGCGCCTCCCGTACGATGATCTTCGATGAAATCGATACCGGCATCAGTGGAATCACCGCCAGCGTCGTAGGCAGAAAAATGTCCCAGTTGGGGCAGCGCCATCAGATCCTCTGTATCACCCATCTGCCGCAGATTGCGGCGGCCGGCGACCATCAGTATCAGATTGCAAAAGATGAAGACGGCGACAGCAGTTACACCACGATCCGCCGGCTGAGCGGCGAAGAGAGAACTACCGAAATCGCCCGTCTCCTCGGCGGCGCCAACATCACCGGAATCACCCTGGCCAGCGCCCGGGAACTGCTGGAGAGTTCCCGTTATACCGAGCAAGAGTCCGGAATATCTGAGAAACAGGAAAAGAATAAATAAAAAATATTTCCCGGAACGTGTAGCGTTTCCCGGGAAATATTTTTTATTGTGATCGCGAAAAGAAGCTGTTACAAAACACTTCCTTCTGATTTTCCGCGTTTCATTTTTCTTTATTCTTTCGGCAAGAATTGCGATAATCTATACCCTCTTGAGGATCTCTGCAATCGTCTCCTCTATCGTCAGCCCTTCCGCGTCGATGGTGATATCCGCATATCTCTCATACAGCGGAACCCGGTAATCATACAGATCCGCCAGCGTCTCCCCCGGACCCATAGCAATGCCCCGGGTCTTGATATTTTTCAGACGGCGGTCGATCTCCGAAAGCGATAATTTCAGATACACTACCGTACCGACGCTCTTGAGATGGGCCATCGCTCTCTCGCTGTAAACCGCGCTGCCTCCCGTAGAAATCACGGCGTTCTCCGCGTTGACAGATGACAGAATCCTCTCCTCTATCTTCAGAAATTCATCCATTCCCTGATTGTCGATGATATACTGCAGCTTCCGGCCTTCCTTTTCCTGCAGAAGCAGATCGGTATCCACAAAAGACATCGCCGCCGTCTTCGCCAGAATCACCCCTACGCTGCTCTTTCCGCAGGCGGGCATTCCGATTAAAATAATGTTTTTCATTCCCATTCCTCTATTCTATATTTTAAACTTATAAATTTTATATTTTCAAAGTTAGTCCCACCTGCGATTTGCCATATAAATCAGGTCAGATCCTTCGCAGGCCATCTGATGTATTCCCAACCAGGTCAGACCTTTCTCTGATCCGCCGTTACACCACCAGTCAGCTCAGGGATTTCTCCGACCGGCCGGCATAGCATCAGTCGAATCAGGTGTTTTCCCAGCCGGCACATCACCAATCGGGTTATACATTTCTCTGATCTGCCGGCACATCATCAATGATTTTCCTGATCCGTCGGTGATTTTACAGATTGTTTTTTCTGTGCAAAATCATTAAAATACTGCCTGCCCTCATAAAGGCCGCTGTCAGGCGAAATCCTGTAAATTACGAAAAAAACCGGAGCATTTCTGCTCCGGTTGTCTGAATCTGCCCGATCCGTTTCCGGATGGATTATTCTTCGTCTTCTGCTGGCGCTTCTGCTTCAGGCGCGTCAAGAGTTTCCTTGATGCTTAAGCTGATTCTTCTCTTTTCTTCGTCGATTTCGAGAATCTTAGCGTTGACCATCTGACCGATGCTGATTTCATCAGCGATATTCGTAACTCTCTTGTGCGCGATTTCAGAGATATGTACGAGACCGTCGAGACCCGGTTCCAGTTCAACAAACGCACCGTACTCTTTGATCTGTACGACTTTGCCTTCCACGACCTGGCCTACCTGATAATTTTCGTTGATTACAGACCAAGGCTCCGGCGTGTTCTGCTTGAGACCCAAAGAGATCTTGCCCTTTTCTTCGTTCATGGAGAGGATCTTGACATTGATCTTCTGACCGATCTTGAGAGCTTCCTGCGGATGCTTGAGCTTACCCCAGGAAATCTCGGAGATATGAAGGAGACCGTCGATACCGCCGATGTCTACGAATGCACCGTAATCGGTAAATCTCATTACGGTACCTTCCACTGTGTCGCCGACATTGATGGAAGACCAGATTTCTGCGATCTTCTTGCTCTTTTCTTCCGCGAGATAAGCCTTATGAGAGAATACCGCCTTGTTTCTCTTCTGATCTACTCTCGTCACCTTTACCGTCAGAGTCTTGCCGATAAATTCATCCGCTTTTTCCACATATCTGTCGTTTAACTGGGACATAGGGATAAAACCGGTAACTTCCTTGTAAGCTGCGATTACGCCGCCCTTAACTTCTCTGATAACTTTAGCAGTAACAAATGATTTATCTTCATAAGCCTTGATGATTTCATTCCAGTGCTCACTGATTTCAACCTTTTTACGAGATAATAAGATGTTGCCATCGCCATCGTCTGTCTTTAATACTTTCGCTTCCACAACATCGCCTAATTTAAACATAGATTCGATGTCCTGATCAGCTTCGAGAGCGATTTCGTCTTTTGGAATGATACCGTCTTTTTTGCAGCCTAAGTTTACATAAACTTCACGCGGTCCTACCTGAATTACTTCGCCCTTTACGATTTCACCACGCTGCGGCATCTTTAAAGATTTTTCGATCTCCGCCATAAAATCGTTCATTTCGTTAGATTCGTCGATGTTGTTAGTGATAATGTCACTCATGTTAGAAATAACCTCCTTAATTATTCGTTCAGGAGCTGATGCACCCGCCGATACTCCTATTTTATTATATTTCGCAATATCTTTCAATGGTAAATGTGATGTATTTTCGATAAAATAAGTGTTTTCACAGACTTCTGACGCGATTTCATAGAGTTTTCTGCTGTTGGAACTGCTGCGGCCGCCGATGACCACCATAGCGTCCGATATCTCCGCCACTCTGCGGCAGGCGGTCTGCCGGCTGGATGTCGCGCTGCAGATGGTACATCTGAGCTGAGCCCGGGGATATCTTCTGAGCAACGCCTCGGTACAGGCGTCCCATACGTTTCGGTTCAGCGTCGTCTGCGCCACCGCAAGAATCTCCTCTGCCCGATTCAGGCGAGCGAGATTTTTTGGTCTTTCGATTTCTGCGGGATCACTGAAGATCATCGCTTCATTTCCGCACCAGCCGTCGATTCCCTGAACCTCCGGATGGCCTGCGTCGCCGATCACTACGATCGTCCTGCCTTCATGATATGCGTCGTCTGCCAATCGGTGAATTTTTTTTACATGGGGGCAGGTAGCGTCGATCAGCTGTCCGCAGGAATCCCGCAGAGCCGCTTCCACAGACGCAGGTACGCCGTGGGAACGGATGATGACCGCGGCATCCTTCTCGGTACTTCCCGGCGCGCTGCAGATCTGCACCCCGCGCATGTTCAGATCGTTCACCACATCATCATTGTGTATAATCGGACCGAAGGTATAGACTCTGCGTCCTGTGCCTTCGTATTCCTCCACCGTCTTCAGAGTTTTTTGAAGCGCGGTCTTCACGCCGTAGCAAAAACCGGAGTGCTCTGCAAGGGTTATTGTCTTTCCGTTTTTTTCAAATACAATTCTGTCTGACATCATCTACCGCCGTCTATTTTCTTTTCGGGCCGCGAAGCCCTTCCAAAAAGCGCTTGAAAGATCCTTCTTTTCCGTTCTCTGTAGGATGATAATACCGCTTTCCTTCCCGGTACAGATCGTCCGGAAGATACTGCTGATCCACATAACCGCCGTAATCGTGAGGATATTTATAGCCGCCCACACCCCGTTTCGCCGCTCCCTGATAATGAGAATCCATCAGATGCCGCGGAACGTCGTCCGTCTTTCGTCCTCTTAAATCTCCGATGGCGCTGTCGATCGCCGTAATACAGGAATTTGATTTGGGACTGGAAGACAGAAGTATAACCGCCTGCGCCAGATTGATCCGCGCCTCTGGAAATCCGGTCATCAGAGCGGCCTGGACACAGGCTGTGACAATGCTGACCGCCTGAGGAAAAGCCATCCCGACATCTTCGGAAGCGATGACCAGAAGCCTTCTTCCGATGGTCTGCGGATCTGCGCCGCCTTCCACAAGGCGGGCCAGATAGTGAATCGCCGCGTCCGGATCACTGCCCCGGATCGACTTCTGCAGAGCCGACAGGAGATTATATTTATCCTCCCGTCCGTCGTAAAAGGAAACCTTCGACTGCATAGCTTCGCCCACCAGAGCAACGGTTATTTTTTCCCCCATAGGGATATTTTCCGCAATGAACCCCAGAGTATCCAGCGCCACCCTGGCGTCGCCGTTGCTCAGCTCCGCGATCATATCGAGAGCCTCCGGTTCGCAGGCGATCTGATATTTTTTCAGACCCCGTTCCCCGTCCTCCAGCGCACAATCGAGGATTTCCCGCAAAATCCCCGAATTGAGCCGGTGAAATTCATAGAGCGCGCGCACCCGGCTGAGCACCGCGTTATTGATGGAAAAATAGGGGTTTTCCGTAGTGCTTCCGATAAAGCGGATGATCCCCTCCTCCAGAGCCTTCAGCAGCGAATCCTGCTGAAGTTTATTCCAGCGGTGAAACTCGTCGACATAGACATACGTCGTCTTATTCTCCAGCCCGTAAAAGCGGAATTTCGCATTTTCCAGAACCTCTTTCAGCTCCTTTGTTCCGGTGACAGAAGCGTTGAGCTCACAGAACTGCGCGTCCATCTCTGAAGCGATAATCCGGGCCAGCGTCGTTTTCCCCGTACCCGACGGACCGTAAAATATCGCGGATTCGAATGTTTTATTTTTTATGGAGTTATACAGCAGAGATCCGGGATAGAGAAAATGTTCCTGTCCCCGGAATTCCTCCAGCGCCTTCGGCCTCATCGCCGTCGATAAAGGAATCACCGACCGCCGCCTCCTTTCGCCGTTTTGTTCTTTTAATATTCGATGCCCGGCCGCGCCGCCGCACCGCTGTCATAGGGATGTTTTATTTTTTTCATCTTCGTCACATAATCCGCCGCTTCCACCATCCAATCGGACGGAGACCTTCCGGTCAGAACGATTTCAAACCGCTCCCGGTGCCTCTCTATGAGAATGCGCAGCCGTTCTCCGCTGATCATCTTTCGCTCCGCGGCGGAAACAACTTCGTCCAGTACGAGGAGGTCCGCCTTCTCCGAATCCGCCTGCGCGAAAGCTTCTTCCAAAAGATCGGAACTCTTTTCCGCTTCCTCTTTCAGCTCACGCTCGTTCATCTCAAAGGTAAATTTCTCCCGGAAATCGCCCCACAGCACAGTCACCTGCGGAATCTGCAGGAAACTCTCGATCTCGCCGGACCGCCTTCCTTTCAGAAACTGGGAGAAAATCACCCGCCTGCCGCTGCCGGCAGCTCTCAGAGCCAGTCCGGCGGCCGCCGTCGTCTTGCCTTTTCCGTCGCCGTAATACAGATGAATCATATCAGTGCTCCCTGATTCCCAGGCGAGCCACAAAAGTATTCCAGAGCTGTTCCACGCTCATTCCTTCCGGCTGTCTCAGCTCGCCGTAAAGAGAAACCTTGATATTTGCCGCCTCCGCCGCTCTGAGATTGCTTTTGATCGAAGCGATATCTTCCGCCGAAACTACCATATGTGTGATATTTCTGCCTTCGATGAGTCCACGCAGCAGGATTTCCGGCTGCGGCACAGTCATACAGATGATATTTTCCAGAGGATATCCCGCTTCCCGGCACATTCGGATGTTTTCCTCCTCCGGAGGAAGAACCGCCACCACTCTGTCTCTGAGAGCGCCGTCTCTCTTCGTAACGACATCTTCTGCTAACTCACTGCAGCCGATCAGCAGCACGTTGCCTACGGTGTAAGACGCGTCCTTGACGATTTCCTCCGCATTTTTACACTTCGACGTATGCGTGAAGTCCACGTCGATGCTGCTGGAAATCTTGAAATAATCCAACCCCAGTTCTTCGGCCGTCTCGCGAATCATCCGGGAAGATGCGGAAGCGTAGACCTCTGTTCCGTCTACCAGCACGCTGACGCCGACCCGCGCAACCCAGCTTTTAATGCTGTCCTTATCGAGAAAACGCGAAATCACCGTGATATTCCCGGAGACATGCTGTCTTGATCCGTATCGCTCCGACACCACAGCATAGACACTGTCGGTATATTCCGCCAGCGAATCCGCAAATACCTTCGCCTCCGCCGATCCGACAAATATCATTATTTTTTCGTTCTTCACGCTCATTTCCGCTCCTTTCCGAAATCATTTCCTTCTTCTGAAAATCGATGAAAATCTGGATTTCGGCTTTGATTCATCGATCTGTTTTTCCAGCTCGCTCACTCTCTTTTTGACGTCTCTGCGGTCCGGATTGAAACGAAGCAATTTACGGTAGTCCGCTATCGCCTTTTCCGTATCGCCTAATTTCTCATAAGACATGCCCAGGAATCGGTACGCCGATTCTACCGCCGCGGTATGTACGGTATTCTGGTTGGCGATGACTCTGCGCAGTGCGTCCACCGCCTCTTCATACTGCCCCGTGTGATAAAGAGCCACACCCTTATTTACGAAGAAATTCACATAACTTCCGTTGATCTGCAGCCCCTTTTCTGCCGCTTCGATGGCTTCGGCGTAACGACCCTCCGCATTGCAGCATTTAGAGATATAGCTGTAAGCTCTCAGATTTTCCGCCTCTCTCTCTGTCACCTCTCTGAAATTGGAAATCGCTTCATCATTATCGCCTTTCAGATGACAGATAATTCCTCTGACCATATATCCGTCGGTCAGATCTGGATTCAGATGAATGGCTTTTTCGATATTTTTCATAGCCTTTTCGTATCTACCGGTCTCCGCCTGATACTTCGCGAGACTGATATAGCTCTCCCGATATTTCGGATCGATGCTGACAGCTTTATAGAAATAAAACTCCGGATTCGCGCTGTAGTCGTCGATGAGACCGATGAGCATTTCGTGCCCTTTTTCTCCGTCATCGCTGTTTCTTTTGGCATAAGACCATGGCGCCTCCCCCTCCTGGAAAAGACTTTCCGCATCGGTACGAACTTCTGAAAATTCCTCTCCCTCCTCTGCCGTTTCCTCTCCGGCAGGCTTCGCGACTTCTGCTTTTTCTTCGGAGGATTCTCCCTCCTCCTCACTCGTAATTTTTCGTTCCGCCGGTTCCCTCTCCGAAGACTGTACGCCGATTCCTCCTGCCTCCGCTTCGGAAAAATCCGCATCCGTTCTTCTGTTCTCTTCTTCTGTAAATTCAGCCCGCGCTTCTTCCTCTCCGGAAAGCCCGGAGACCTCTCTTGAGCCGCCGGACTCCTCCGGACCGCATTCCGTCTCTTTGCGGTCTGTTTTCCGTGATTCTTCACTCCGACCGGCCGCATCAGCCATATCGATTGCAGCCACCGCGCCGCTTTCCGGCACATCCGTTAGCGACTGTTTTTTCGCCGCTTCCTCCTGCTCTGTTTCTTCTCCGATATCTTCGATATCATACATCGCCACGATATTCCCCAAAATCACGTAGGCTTCCGCGTCATTGGGATGAATCTTCAGAGATGACCTCACATCCGCGATGGCGGCCTCGTCTTCTCCTCTCTTTTCCAGCAGAATCGCTCTGCGCTTCAGGGAGATATAATCCCGGGGATTCAGCTGAAGCGCTCTGGTATAATACGTCTCGGCGCTGCGGCGGTCTCCTGTCTCAAAACACCGGTCCGCATAAGCATATATATATGTATGATTGTTTTCATCCAGCTCCGCGGCGCTCTTCAGCCAGCGGAGGGACTCTTTCTCGCCTCCCCGGGCCTCTTCGATCCTCCCCAGAAGGTAATGCAGCCTCGCGTCCTCAGGATCTTCCGAAAGTAGAGTTCCTGCGTTAAGTTCCGCGGCATCGTATTTCCCTAACTGATAGAGTACCTCTGCCTTCAGAGCGAAAAGTTCCCTCGAAGAAGGAATCGCACAGAGACCCGCTTCAGCTGCGGATAACGCAGCGTAACACCGTTCGTCCGTCAGATAGGATCGGACAGCGGCGATATAAAATTCCACATTCTGAGACCCTGCGCTCATGGCAGTCTCCAGATAATCCATACCGTTTTTGTCATCGTGAGGCGTACGCTGCATATATACGAGACCTACAAACCCGTCTACATCATAGCTGCGGCGCTTCATTTTCGCCGCATCGCTGCGGAATACCAGAAGCTCCGCATTGCGCTCCTGCTCATACAGCAGAGCGGCTTTAATTCCGCTGACCGCTTCCAGATCCTCTCCTTCCTTCAGCGCCTCGTCGTACATGGCAAGAGCGCCTTTAAAATCGCGTTTTGACTGCAGAATCATTCCCTTCATCAGACGTACGCCGCGAAGAGACGGCTTCTCTTTGAGCGCTCTGTCAAAAGATCTCAGAGCGTCGGAAAAATGACCGTCCATCACCTGACAGCGGCCTTTCAGCGCAAAAAGCTCCGGCGTCATCTGTTCTTCCCTGATGCGGCCGATAGCCTCCCGACAGGATTCGTATCGGCCGGTATTAAAATATACCTCCGGAAGCACATCATACTCCAGATCTTCTTCTTTCTTTTCTCCGACAATCCTGTAATCCAGATCACAGAGAGCGTCGGCTGCTTTTTCTTCCGTCCGTTCCTCTTCCTTCAAAGCTGAAAGAATTGTTCTGGCTTCTGCTTCTCTGCCCATCAGCGTCAGAATTTCCGCTTTTCTGCAGGCTAATACGGCAGACTCCGGATAATCTGCGCTCTTTTTCATCAGATCATAATACGCTTCCGTCATACGGCCCCGGTTCAGAAGCTCGCGGGCATTTTCGTCGATTTTTCGAATCTCTCTTTCTTTCTCGCTGCTTCCCGCAAAAATCCCGGTATGCGGCGACTTATCTTTTCCGGAATTCAGAATTTCTGGATTCTGCAGCGCCCGAACCGCCTGCGCCGCTTCCTTCTCATTGTGATCCAGAAGCGCCGTCAGCCTCTTTTTGTGACAGAACACCGCCATATTTTCCGGTTCCGCCGCCGCCGCGGCGTTGTAATAGAACAGCGCATCCTCCCGCCTGCCGCCGAATTCCAGAACCAGTCCCTTGAGCAGCATGGCTCTGGCCGCGTTCCGGCTGAAATCCAGCAGAATTTCCGCCAGATAATCCGCTTCCTCCGCTCTCTGCTGATTGAGAAAAATCTTTCCCAGAGGATAATAAGCTTCAAACTGCCGGTAATCCTTTGCTATGATACTCTGATAGATCCGTTCTGCCTTATCTGTATCCCCGCCGCGCTCCAGACGCCTGGCTTCTTCGATTTGAGAATTTACAGCACTATCGGAAGATTCGCTTTTGACTTCCTCCGGCGGCACGCCTGCAGACACCGCTTCAATCCTGCGGTTTAATCTTTCCTCCCCGCTGTTTGACGGAAGTTTCAGAGCTTTCATATAAGCGGAACGAGCCTGGGGATAATTCTTCCGCGCCGCATAGATATCCCCCGCCAGTTCATAAGCCCGGGCGTCAGCCTGCTCCGAGGAAAACACGGACTGCAGAAAACGTTCCGCTCCGTTGTAATCGTAGCGCAGACACGCGATTTTCGCCTGAAGAAGAGACACGTCGGGATGTCCCGGAAAAATACGCTCGGCTTCCGCCGCCTTTACGCCCGCCAGATAAGCCTGTCCCTTTTTCAGATGAGATTCCGCTGCTCTGACCGCATCGATAAACTTGTCCAGCTCTTTCTCCGGCAGATCCGGCCGGATCAGATGATATCTGACAGGATCCTCTGCCGTCATCCTCTTTATCAGACCGCGGACGACAGCTTCCGAATACAATTCTGAAAGCATCGCCGGCCTGTTTCGAAGATCCGCCGCAAGAAACGCACTTCGGACACAGGATGCCGGAATATGAGGGTGCTTCATGATAAACTCCGCTGCGGTTTTCAGCGCCTCGTCCGGCGCTTTCTCCGCTGCATCTTTCACCGCATTTTTCCAGCAGTGCCGGTCCATGCGCTGTTCAAACCGATCATATATACGATTCAGTGTCTTTTTTAATTCCACTATCATTTCATTTTTCTCTTTATCCATTGAGTTTCTCCCCGCAATTTCCCCGTTTGCGCCTCTTTTCATCAGAAAAAGTCCGCCTGTCTTCGGGAGATTGTCTTTCCCCATCGCTTCTATATTTACATAATATGGAAATCAAAACAGATTGCAGATCTTTTGAATATCAGATTTCCAGTAAATTTTATTTTTTCATATAACTGGAAGGCTCTTCACCTTCATCACCCGGATCACCGGGTTTTCCCCGTATATTATATCATCGCGCAGGTATCTTTACTACAAGATTCGGGCAGACTAATTTCAGTTTCAACGACAGAAAAAAAGGAAAGGACGAGATCTGAAATGACACAGAAAATACCTGTCTCCTCCAGTCTGAAGGAAAATATCGATTACCTGAACCAGCTGTTTCAAAAGGATATCACCGTAAAAATCAGACAGTTCTCCAATGTGGAAAACAGCGACATCCGCATGTGTGTATTCTTCGTGGACGGGCTGACCAGCGAAGAATTTATCAGCGAAGACATCATCGCCCCCATCATGCATACCAAGCAGCTGCAGGAAGGCACCGACCTCTTTGTAACAGTACGTGACCGCGTGCTGATCGGATGCAATATCTCCTGCAGCGACGATATGTCGGAACTTCTGACCTCGTTCCTCCGGGGCGACGCCATTCTTCTCACCGACGGCCATCCTCAGGGCATTATCATCTCCGCAAAAAACTGGACGATCCGATCGGTCAGCGAACCGGATTCCGAAAGAGTGATCCAGGGACCCCATGAAGGCTTCAACGAATCGATCATGACAAATCTCTCTCTGATCCGCCGGAAGATCACCAGCCCGCAGCTGAAATACGAATTTTTCACCACAGGCAGAAAATCACAGACGCTGATCGCCATGTGCTATATGGACGGGCTGGCGGACAAGACGATTTTGTCGGAGATGCGCCGCCGTATCGACAACGTAAAAATCGACTGTATTATCGATACTGAATACATCGAAGAAATCATAAAGGACGGCCGTTACTCGCCGTTCAAAACTACGGGTTCCACCCAGCGGCCGGACGTAGCCGCCGCAAAATTGATGGAGGGGCGCATCGTCCTGATCATCAACGGTTCCCCGGTAGCCCTGACCGCGCCGTTCGTATTCTTAGAATATTTTACCGCGGGAGACGATTATTATAACGATCCTTATTATGCCACCTTCAACCGGATTCTCCGCTTTATCGGATTTTTCTTTACCATCAGTCTGCCGGCCATCTATATCGCTCTCATTACACATCATATACAGATGCTCCCCATCCACTTTCTCATCGCTGCCGCCGGGAGCAGGCAGGGCATGCCCTTCTCCTCTCTGGCCGAAACGCTGATTCTGATCCTGGTATTTGAGATGGTGCGGGAAGGCAGCGCCCGAATACCGTCCAGCATCGGTACGGCCTTTTCCATCGTCGGAGGTATCGTCCTGGGAGAAGCTGCCGTCAGCGCTCACTTTGTCAGTCTGCCCATCATAATCATCGTAGCTTTTTCGGGTATCACCGGCCTGATCATTCCGCAGCTGAAAGGGCCTGTTCTGGTGATACGGCTGGGGCTTCTCTTTCTCGCCGCGTCGATGGGACTCTTCGGCTATTTTATCGGCATCATGATGCTGATCTTCGCCGTCTGCTCCCTGGAATCCTTCGGCATTCCGTACAACTCGCTGACAGTCCGGAATTTCCGTCAGATTTTTTCCGACACGATCGTAAGAGACGTATGGCCAAATATGAAAAAACGTCCCGTGATTTCCGCTACAAAAGACATTCACAGACAGGGAGAGGAAGATCTATGAGAATCCGTCATTATATTATCCTTCCATTTATTGCGCTCATGCTTATCTTCGGCCTCGCATCCTTCAGCAAAGGTCATCTGGACAATATTTCCATCGTCACCTGCATCGAAGTCATGGAGGATGAAGAAGGCATCTATCATCTTCGCGCAGAGCTGGCCGATACAAAAGGAAGCAGCCAAGGACAGCCGCAGGACACGGAGACAAAACTCATCTCCGCAGACGGAACTTCTCTGCAGAACGTCTGGGATAATCTCATCATGATCGACAGCAGTATCTATACGGGACACGTTCGCCTGATTCTCATGGATCTCGAAACCGCTGAAAGATCCGGTTTTGAAGAATTATCTGAATTTATACTCGACAGCGGAGACATCCGTTTCAACACACAGATCGCTCTGTACGATGCAAAATCAGGAGATGTCCTGGAATCAGAAACCTTCGTCTCGGGAAACAAAGGCCTGGATATCAGCAGAAGCATCCGCAATGCAGCTGCGGAAGAAAAAAATGTAAACACGGAAGCCTTCCGCGTGATCAATTCTATCGGAGAAGACAATCGCTTTCTCTTTTTCCCTGTCATTGACACGATGAAAACAGGTGAAAAAATGTCCGCTTATGTGAACGATACCGCCGTTTTCTGCGGGGGAAAACTGATAAAACGCGGGAGAATTACCGGGGATACCGATACGGGATTTCATTTTTTCAAAGAAAATAATCCGGAGGACCTGATCATTCAGAGCGGTGAAACAGAAGACAGAGAGGAGGAACCTGCCATATGAACAAATCGCAGACTATGAAGAATTCACAGACTGTCAGTCCGAATACGACGTCCGTTCAGGGACCCGCAAATCTGGCTTCCCTCACATTCTTTTCCAACCGGAGGAGTCTGTTCTTTATCTCACTGCTTTACTTTTCCGATTCGCTTCTCATCTGTTCTATGCGCACCCTTACCGGAAGCTTCGGCTGGCTTTCTCTCATCGCTTCGCTGATTCTCTCTATCCCTTTCACACTTCTTTTCGGCAAAATTTTTCGCAGCGCAGGAGTAGGAAAAATATTTCTGTTTCTCTCAAAGATTGTCGCCGTCGCTCTCATCGCCGCATCCGTCCTTCTTTTCTCTCATTTCGTACAATCCTGCGTCAATATGGAGATCACCCGCTGGCTTCTGCCGGTGTTTATCCTCTTAACCGCAGCTTTCGCAGCGTTCAAAGACTTCAATATCATCAAGCGGAGCGCCTCGATCCTGGTAATCATCATCGCGTTTTTTCTAATTTTTTCTCTGATTCTATTGACCGACCGTATCGAAATATCGAATGTCTTCCATTTTTATCACGGATTCCGCTCCTTTTTATTCCAGTTCGGTATCTACTCACTCCTCTTCACGGTAAAAGGAATCCTGCTCCTCGAAATCCTCCGGGCTGAAAATACGATGGATTCCGATTCCTCCCGCATCGTCATAACAGGGCTCGCGGCATCAGTGCTCCTTATCGCGGTCATCCAGCTGATCACACTAACCGTGTTAGGCGACAGACTCTACTCCCTGATCGAATATCCGGTTTACTATCCGCTGGGACTCACCCGCTACGGGGATTATTTTGAACGGGCAGAAGTCATCTCTCTCGCCGTGTTCATGATCACTCTGACTTTCAAAATCTCCGTACTCATGCGGCTCGTCTTTCCCAGTACAGGAAAAAAACAGCAGGACCGATCCGGCAGCAAAGCGGGCGGCGGTCAGAGCGGCTGACCGCTTTCAGACAGGAAGTAAAAATGAGGGTTCTCGAAAAGTCAGTAAAATGACAGAACGAGAACCCTCAATTTTCTAAAAGTCGTCATACTTCAGCGCGGAAAAAAACACCATTACGCCGGCTACGATGAGATACAGCCCGGTAAACTTCACGAGAATATCCACACCCCATTTCGGGACGACACACATCACAATGCCAAAAACCACATGTATCCCGCCGAACAGCAGATTTTTATTCCTGCTGACACCGGCCTTCATCCTCGACCAGGCCACCGCAAAACGATCCGCACCGGCTGCAAACGCCATAATTCCGATCGCCACTCCGGTCAGGCGAACCATGAGGTCCGAGTGAAGCAGAAGATACAGGCCGCTCAGCAGAAATAAAATTCCCGCGATCAACTTGACAACCGACATATTGCCATACTGCCTCTGTATCAGCGAACCGACCAGAAAATACCCTCCGAAGACAAGCAGCAGAATCCCCGCTGCAATACCGAAAAACGCCACTACCTGATTTTCCAGCAGATAGCATACCACTCCCAGAGCAATCAGAATGAGTCCGGAAAGAACGCCGAATTTTTTAATATATCCCATAAAAATGTATCACTCCTTTCGAAATCAGTATACCATGCCGACTACGGTTCAGTCTCCGTCTTTTTGTTCCGCAGGACTCGCCTGCCGCCAAGGGGCAGGCTGCGGCTCAGTCTCCGTTTTTTCCAGCTGGAATTCACATCAGCAGATTTTCCATCAGCTCTGTCAGCTTTTTCTTCACACTGATCAGGCTCCCTATTTTTTCCGTAAAATATTCGCCTTCCGCTTCCCGGACCTTTTCCCCCTCCGATTCCTCCTTATTATTCAATTTTGCGGGAAGTTCACCGCTCCACTCACTGCGGATTTTTCTGCGCATCAGATCTTCCGCCAGGTTGATATAACCCTGAATGCCGTATTCATTTTCCAGAATTTTCTCCTGATATTCTGTGATCAGATCCTCATCCTCTCTCCTCTGAATGTCTGCAGCGGACAGATCGTCAATCAGCGCCGCCACCAGATTTCTCAGAGACCTTGTCGTTCGGTATCCGGGAAGATACATCAGACGCAGAGAACTGTCTTCCTGAGAGACGAAAATATGATCCGTCCGCAGAGAGATATATTCAGAGAAAATCAAATAGTCCTCACAGGATTTCACCAGTTCCAGCAGATCTGTTACCGTTTTCAGAATATCGAAGCCCGAAAGAATACGACTTCTCGCGCAGTTTTTCAGACTTGAATATCCGGTAATCCGGTAATAGACGTCCAGATCCGCACCGTTTCTGGACGTGTACATATCGAGAAATGCAGGACACATATTTTCGAGAATGACACGATTTTCATAATCGCTCACCGCATTTCTGGCGAACCTCATATGAAGCCTCTGTTCGCCGCCTCTCTGCTGGTATGCGGTCCTCAGAGACAGATCTTTTCCCGTCTCTTTTTCACTTTCTCCCGCAGGAAAGTCCGGTCGGCATGCGGTGACATCACAGCTGCCCGTCTTCGAATATCTCATCTTTTAATAGCTTCTCCTTTCTTCCGATTTACTCTATCCGCCGCAGACACTGCACGCCATATAATTTTTCGCGGAAGCGTCCTCTCTGTCCATAGGAATTACATACTTTTCTACAGAATTGCAGTCCTCCCTGTGATAAGAATTTCCATAACGAAAAATATAGACGATTTCTCCTGCAGACACCTCCTTTTCAATGCAGAGAGGACAGGGGCCGTATTTCTTCAAAATATCCGCTGTCGCTCTCGTCTTCTCAGCATAGGAATTGACATATCTGCAGCCGCGCTCATGAAACCGGGACCCCGCATTCGGAAAAATATAGACGATATCGCCGCGTTCCGCCTGCGCCATCCTATCGAAAGAAAACACATCGCCGGAATAATCCTTTCCATTCCAAATGCGCCAGTATATCACATTACTCATCCGGATACCGCGTACAGGCGCAGGAAGATCTAATCTCAGATCATACACCAGTTCAGCCCGGATCAGATCTGCTTCATCAAAATTGCCTGTCTTTGTCCCGGTTACTCGATAATTCTTTATTCGAAGAGAGTTCCCATCCAGTCCCCGGTCTTCCAGGCCGGCACGGACCGCCTGCAGAAAAATCCAGCGGTCGGAGGCGTCCGCCGCAAACCCCTGCAGCTGCTGCGGCAGATGATCGGAAATATTTTCAAAGACGTAGGCTTTGACCGAAGATTTTCTCGCTTCATCTGTCAGAGCCTCAAAGACAGAGATCTGAATCCATACCGCTTTGATGAGAAACGACAGAGTCAGAACGCTTAAGATAAACACAGGCAAAAATATGGCGGCTTCGGTTATCATGGACCCTCTGCGCCCGATCATTTTATTATTTTTTTCCGAGATAAAAATCCTCCTCCCCGCACAGTTCCTCTCTATCAGAAATCTTCTGCAAAACCGTTCCGTACCGCAGTTCATCCCCCGCCCTTTCTCAACAGTCTTTCCGATGCCGGAATCAATAAGTATGGACCATCCGAACCGAAGTCTGCGCTGTACCGATTCCCGCGCAGATACTTCTCTTCTCAAGCTGCGCTCTGACGATGAAACCGCAGAATAAATTGGAAAGGACAAAATCCTTTCGTTCGGATCCTTTCATGTTAATCTGAATGAGATCCATCATTCTCAGCAGTTTTGTCTCTGTATCTTCTGTCAGCAATAAAAGTTTCAGATAAGAGCCGTAACTCAGACCGCCTCTGGAATCGTTTTCAATCATTCCTTCTGAAAATTCCCCTGACCTCACAGAGGAAAGACTGATCTTCCATGTAGCTGAGGATTTCACCAGCGGAATGCGATTTCCCGCCTCCAGATTTTTCATATCATTATATGATTCCAGGCTGCTCCATGCCGCGATGATCAAAAGCTGTGTCAGCGGTGCAAGAGGGCCGGGAGTCAGACTTTCTGCAAGGGAAAGAGTCTCTTGCACCATTTGCGGACTGCGGTAGATGTATGCCATATTCAAAGCGGTACGCACAGTCCGGATCGCTCGCTTCGCTCTCTTATAATTGTCCCTGTCCGAATCACTGCCGTATAAAATGTACTCCACCTCGTTGGAAAAGAAACGGTCTGTTCCCGGTTCATCGGTATTTTTTGAAAAATATTCCAGAATATATTCGTTGATATAAATCTCGGATTTCAAATTTCCCAGATCCGTAAACTCGGTAAACTTCGACAGAGATGACAAAACTCCTGAAAACACAGAGTTTTCACTGCAGCCTTCCAGTACAGAGGGAAGAGCTTCCGTAATTTTCCCGTTGCGCAGCACACGGTTTTCCGTCTCTCCTTCTTCTTTCCCGTCTTCTGCGTCCTCTTTCAATTTTTTCAGCATATCGTGAACGCTGTCAGCTGTATCAAAATCCACACCGGAAAAATTTCCGTCCGCATCTTTTAGGTTTTCTTCAGTGTCTGTATCCTCCCGGGCTTTTCTCATAGCCTCTTTCGCCTCTTCCAGAGATTCCTTTTTTCTCTCCTGATCTGAAAGCAGATCGACCGCATCCGATGCCGAAGTCAGAAACCCGGTAAATTCGGATATCCGGTCTGTGAAAATTTTATATTTCATAATCTCCTCGATCTGCGCGCCGAAAAGTTCGATATCCGCCAGACAATAACCTGACTTCTCCACACTCAGTTCGAGAATTCTGCATTCCGTCAGAGGAAAAGATTTCAGCGGTTCTTCCGACATCAACTTTATTTCTTCACAGATTTCCCTCTCGTCTAATTCATAACCGAACAGAGCATATCGCTCCTTAAGTCCTCTGTCATAACCGGCGAGGACAGATCGGCCCGCGGTTTCCAAAGTACACTCTGCCACTGTGACGGAAGCTTCTCTGGAAGCGGCTTCACCGACAGCGCCGGCAGCCGTAACCAGAGAGATAAAGATACAGGTGAGCATCACCGCAGAAGCTCCCCGTTTTGATCGGACTTTATACAAAAATTTTACCATACTCAATATACTCAATCTTCGCAATCAGCCGGCTGTCCCGCCGATGGTTTCAAAAACAAGATCCGCCGTGCGCACGAGATGCGCTTCTTCGATTGAAGTCCACACAGCCTTCGACCGGCTCTCCGCCTGAAAAGAGAACAGCGACAGAAATCGGCCTCTTCTGCGGGTATCTGCAAAATAACAGTCTGTCGCTCCGCTGCTCCGACTGATGATTTCTGATGTTTGCACCTCATTCTGATACTTCCCTGACAGAGAAAATTTCCTGTGATCTCTCTGCACATCATACTCCACAGTTTTCGAGTTCTCTCCCGCCGCTCTGCGCACTTCAGCTCCCATATCCGCCGCATCCTGCGCATTTCCGAAGAGAAACAGCATCAGCAGGAGAAGCATCATCGAAATTACGATAATCACCGGCAAAAGCACGGCCGCTTCCAGAAGATAGCTTCCAGATTTGCTTCGGAAGCTCGTTTTCATCAGTTGAAACTGCTTCCCAGCAATGTGCTGAACGTAGTATTGACAAACTGCCCGATCTGTTCTTTAAAGATCAGCCCGATTCCCACCGCAATTGCGATGAGAATGCCGACTTGGACCAGCTCCATTCCGCTCTTTGACTTCAGCGACATACATTTCAATCTCTTTGTCATAATAAGTCCTCCTTTTCTTCTCTCATTTTCTTGCACCTTTATTATTTACTGTTCACAGACCGCGCGGATTCTGCTGCAGCTGATCTGCTCCGCATTCCGCGCGTTTTTCTGCGTTTTTTCTCTGCAGTCCGACAGGCGGATCTTTCATTTATATTTGTTCTTCACATCTGCATCATCGCGGGCGCCACCGTGACCAGCACCAGTGAAAACAGCATGAGAATCAGCGGCAGTGTCAGTTTGGAATCGATCATCCGCATTTTTTCCTGCACAGATTTTTTCTCCTTCTCTCTTAAAAGATTTCCTTCGATTTCCAGCTTTTCTGCCAGAGAGGTCCCCTTTCCGAGATTGTCCTCGATAATCGTACTGAAACGCATGATTTCATTGATTCCCGTACGGGCCGCGAAATTATGCCATTCTCTGACAACAGAAGCATTCGTCTCTTTGACCAGCTTTCCGATTTCCGCAGCCTCATATGCCAGCATATTCCGTCTGTCATATTCAAACTGAAGTCTGCAGTCTTCCGCGATCTTCTCCATCGCTGTCATCACCGTCAGCCCGCTGTTGAGCAAAAGCACCAGCTTGTCAATAAAAGGCGGGAAATAGGTTACAATCCCCCTGCAATACCGCTGAACTTCCCGATCTGCAAAAGAATATCTTCGGAAGATAAACGCCGCCGTCACCAGGATTCCGCCGACAGCAACCATTCCCGCATTGCCCGTATCGTACTTCTTCCAACGCAGTCTGATCTTCTCTCCGATCTGAGAGGGAAGTTCCACAGCGCTTCCTTCTTCACCGGCGGAAATTTCATCTGTCATCGCTTCGATCCGCCGGGATATCGATTTTTGGTACAATGCAGGATCTCCGCGCAGAATCACATCGAAAGATACCTCCCTCTCTCGTCCCCCGTACACCAGGTGCGCGGTGAGAGTCACCACCTCTTCCTCCTGAACCATCGCCAGGACATCATATCGCCCGTCCTCTGAAATCAGAACGGGGTCAGACGACTCCCAGGTCAGCAGGACTCCCGTTTTCTCATCTGCCAGAGGCAGAGAAAAATCTTCTGTAACCACACGGCGTCCGCCTGTCTCAGGGCAGATCTGTTCCGGCAGCTCAGCCGCATATTTGTCTAAAATACGGTCCTTCTCTTCATCACTCAGTTTTTCTTCCCGAACGATAATACTGACAGAATCCCTGACGGACGCCCCGTCTCCCTGGGCCTCAACGATCATCGGAATCGTCAGCTGTCCCTGACCGCTTTCCGGCCTGTGTATCCGTCCGATATCGTCAGTGGCCCGGACAGACAACAGACAAAGTACCGCTGCCACCGTCAGAGCTGCGGCCAATACCGCCGTATAAAGGAACACATTTCTCTGCCGGTGAAATCTCACAGCTTCCGCGAGACGTCTGCCCGAATACTTGATCGCAAGCTTTCTTTCCAGTATCTCAGAATCGCCGATCATTTTCTCCGGGCAGATTTTTTCCGCCGTCCGGTACCACCGATCGGCAGTCTTTCTTAACGATTCAAACGCAGATTTTTTCTTTTCTATAAAACCACTCTCCCTTCCCGCCGTCAGCGATCCTGCTTCGGCGGCGTTCTCCGCCAGTGCCGTTCTTCGATCTTTCCATGTTTTTCCTCAGTCAAAGGAAATCAGCTTGAAACTCCAAAGAAACGCCCCTGCCGTACACAACAGAGAAATCGTCATGATCAGCCTGCCTTCCAGCGTCGTATACATCAGAAACAGATAGTCGGAAGAACTCATATTGATCAGAAGAATGACCGCCGGCGGCATCAGCGCCAGCAGACGGCTTTCCAGACGCTTCTGTGATAAAAGGACGTTCTTCTCCCTCATCAGTTCGATATTCTGAGTGATGATTTCGCTCGCTTTGCCGATCAGCGAACCGATGTCTCCTCCCGTTCTCCTGCAGGTGATACAGACATCGACAAACTCAGAAATCTCATCGATATGCGACCGTCCGGCCAAATCCCTCAGAAGCGGCTCCGCGCTGCAGTTCGTATCCTGAATTACAGTCACCATCCGTTTCAGTTCCTGCACCATACTGCACTCATCTCCGTAAATCATAGTCAGCGGTCCGCAGGCTTCCCCGAGAGCTTCTTCCAGACTTCGCCCGGTATGTACGGAAGCTGACACCGAATATAAAAAATCCCGAAACTGAATTCGGAGATCGTTCTTTGCAGCGTCTGCTTTTACTCTCTTATATACGGGCAAAAGAAAAACAGAACAGACAGACGCCGCTGCGGCTGCGATATAGCTGTGAAAATAGAGATAGCCGCACAGTGCCGCTCCCAGGACACAGAGGAGCAGAACTTTTCCCCTTTCTTTCTTTTCCATCACATAGACATCGTAATCCGTGCCGGCGAAATTACGCTCTTCCTGCATTTCAGCAGATACATTCTTTTGCCTTCTCGTCTTCTCCGGTATTCTCATTCCAGATGAAATCCCCTCATTTCAAGTTTTTCTCTATGGATAATCCTGTTGTCCGTCGGCTCAAGCATCCCCTTAGTGCCCGCCTCCGGCCGAAATCGAAAGAGCCGGTTTAGAACCGGTTTTCCACCGTCAAATCCCAGCAGTTCAGAAATATCCAAAATACGCCTGGCGCCGTCTCTCAGCCGCGACAGATGTACTACAATATCGATGCCTGTTGAGATCTGTCCCCGCACCGCATCCACAGGATACTGCACAGCGGAAAGAAACATGGTCTCAAGCCTTCCGAACACACCGAAAGCCGAATTAGCATGTATCGTGCTCATACCGCCGTCGTGTCCCGTATTGAGCGCTGCGATCATATCCACGGCCTCACCGCCCCGAACCTCCCCTACGATAATCCGGTCCGGGCGCATCCGCAGACTGGCTCTGATCAGATCGCGCATCGACACCATGCCTTTTCCCTGAGCATTCGAATTTTTCGTCTCCAGTCTCACCAGATTCTCGATCCCCTGAATCTGCAGCTCCGCAGAGTCCTCGATGAGAATAATTCTCTCATTATCGGGAATATAATCCGTCAGTGCTCCCAAAAGAGATGATTTTCCCGAGCTGGTCCCGCCGGAAATCAGCAGATTATATCCGCTTTTCACGAGTATTTCCAAAAAATCTGCAGCTTCCTGCGTCACGGACCCGAATCGTATCAGATCCTCCATCGTAATGCGGTTTTCCGGAAAACGCCGGATGGTCAGAACCGGACCCGTCAGAGAGATATTTTTATATACCGCGTGAACCCGCGACCCGTCGCTGAGCCGCGCATCCAAAATGGGGTTCATCTCGTTGATCTCTCTGTGAACTTTGCCCGCAATTCTCATTATGACTTCCTCCAGCGCTTCATCCGACGGAAATGCCTCATCGATTCGAAACAATTCCCCTTTTCTTTCCACAAAGATATGATCCCGCCCGTTGACCATGATCTCATTGATCTCCGGATCCTCCATATACGGCTGCAGCAGATCCAGTTCTTTCCGCATGGAATTGAAAACGCCGTTGACGACAGAAATCTTGTCCTTGAAATTCATCCTCTGAGTGCGGGAACTGTGAAATACATATTCTTCGATGAGACGGCGTATCTCTTCATCGGATTCATATCCGGCGCCGCCGACATTCCTGCGGATTTCATCTGAGATCTCTTTTATCAGACCGGCCCGTCCTCCGCTTTCACGCAAATGAAATCACTTCCTTTATAACAGCGTCTACTGCGGCTGCAAAAGAACCCGTCATACTGATCTGGCGAACCCCGTCTGCAGAGTAAAAACTGTTAGGGTCGTAGGGAATGGAAAAGCGCTTCATCGTGCCGCCGCATCTCTCCTGTTCTCCGAACGCATCCCGGAATTTCAGACGGTCCCCATCCTGGCCTTCTTTATTGATCACCGCCCACATTCCGCCTGGCTCCTCCGAACATTGCTCCAGAATATGGGCGCTCCATCGTCCCGCCATCTCGGTCCCGTCCTCGGCAGAGAACAGTACCAGCATCACATCTGACCGATCCGCAATCAGGCCCGTCACCTCGTCGTTGGAATTGTTCAGATCAAAAACCAGCGTATCAAACAGTTCAGAACGACTCAGGCTGTCGATAAAACGCCCCATCTCCGTCCGGCTGAGTCCTGCCAGTTCACTGACCCCGTCCGGCTGATAAAAGGACGCCGCACCGAATCGATCCTTCATTATATATAAGGAAAGAGAATTCTCCGGTTCATCTCCTGCGAAAAGATGATACAGATACTCGTTGAGCGAGCGGCGCTGTCTCTCTTTCTCTGTCTCAAAATATCGTCCCGCATCATACAGCAGAGAAGTGCTGACAATGAGTACGCTTCGTTTTCTTTTCTGCTGCAGCAATCTGGCAAGCATCAGAGAAACCGACGTTTTCCCCGCTCCGCCGCAGGAACTCGTTATAGAAATAACAAAAAAAGAGCCTTCCTTTGAGACGAGTCCTGTGCCGATCTGGCGTTCGGAAAGAGCGAGATTGATATGCGCGGCAATATTCTGCGCACTGATATATTTACTGACAAACCCCGCAGATGGCAGCGCTTCCTGCAGATACCTGCGTTCCGCCTCGCTCCGATACAGAAATACTGACTGCGCGGATACCTCTGCCATTTTTTCATCCGATGCGAACTCACTGCCGGCTCCGCCGAAAAGATACAGATCAAACCCGCCGCTGTCCGTATGACTTTCCGCGGTTTCTCCGTCTCTCCAGCTCCGGAAATCCTCTGACGTCATACTGATATTTCTGCAGGTATGTACCATATACTGCGAGAACATATCGCGGAACCAGTCATCGTCATCCACCAGGCATACAGAAATTTTTTTCATCACTCACATCCTTTCTCAGAATTTCAAATTTTTTACAATTCAATCCTATCATTCGCAGCACTACATGTCAATATTTTACTGTAATTTTTTGTTTGTTATTTTTTATATATCAAAATCGGGGTTTTACGAATTTACTGATCTAATTCGACTGATCCTGTCATAAAACTGTAACATTGTGAAATATTTAATTAGCTCTTGTTAAATATTTAATTAGATTGCACCGTATTGACATCAAATCTTTCGTTATGTTAAGCTATAGGAGCAAGGGAACGGGTTGTCAGTTTCTACAATAGAAATTGTCTGCCCCTATAAAATATCGGATCCGTTTCTGACGAAGAAAGCGATTCCGTATTTTAAAACTTGTTAAAAACAACATCATAATTTTCTATATTTTATAGTTAATTTGTGATTGTTTTAAAAATGTATTCAGATATTTGTGTGGCATCAGATGTCTGCGTACATAATTCTAAAGTTTAACCTACCGTTTATTAAACAAGGAGGACAAATTGGCTAAAGAACTCATTATCAATTCAGTCGAAACATTCGAAGAAGCTTTACCAATCATTCGTGCTTCACAGGAAGAATTCAGCAAATTTACTCAGGAACAGGTAGATACTATCTGTGAACATGCTGCTATGGCAGTAAGTAAAATGCGTATTCCTCTCGCAAAAATGGCTAACGAAGAAACTGGTTATGGTATCGTTGTTGACAAGATCACTAAGAACCAGTACGCGTCCGAACATATCTGGAACTACATGCGTGATGCTAAGACTTGCGGCATCATCGAAGAGAATCCGGAAGCAGGTACAAAGCGCGTAGCTTCTCCTAAGGGTGTTATCGCTGCGATCGTTCCTACAACTAATCCGACTTCCACTACGATCTACAAGATCTTAATCGCATTAAAGACAAGAAACTCCATCATCGTTTCTCCGCATCCAAACGCAGTTAACTGCACAATCGAAGCTGCAAGAATTATGAGAAACGCTGCGATCGCTGCTGGTCTTCCAGAAAACGTAATCAGCTGGGTTTCTGTACCTTCTCTCGAAATTTCCGACGTAATGATGAAGAAGGTTGATCTCATCATCGCTACCGGCGGTGAAGCAATGGTACACGCAGCTTATTCCTCCGGTACTCCGGCTCTCGGCGTAGGTCCTGGTAACTGTAACGTAGTTATCGACGAAACTGCTGATTTAAGAATGGCTGTTGAGTCCATCATCCACTCCAAGACTTTCGATAACGGTATGATCTGCGCTACGGAACAGCATATCACTGTTTTAAGCAGCGTATATAAAGAAGTTAAGGCTCTCATGAAGGACGCTCGCTGCTACTTCCTCTCCAAGGATGAGGCTGATAAGGTTGCTGAAGTATTCTTCAACCCTAAGACTCACGGCGTTAAGGCTCCTGCTGTAGGTCAGACTGCGCTTCGTCTCGCTGAAATGGCTGGTATCGAAGTTCCTGCAGAAACGAAAGTTCTCGTTTTCGAAACGGACGATACTTCCCACGATAATCCATGGGCAAACGAAAAGCTGACTACACTCCTCGGTATGTATAAGGCCGACACTCTCGAAGAAGCTTTCGACATCTGCGAAAAGCTGGTATTCGAAGGCGGCGCAGGACATACTGCAGCTATGTATGTTAACCCTATCGAAGATGATAAGATCAATGCATTCGCTGAAAAGATGAAGGCTGGACGTATCCTCATCAATACTCCGACATGTTTCGGCGGTATCGGCGATCTCTACAACTTCGACATCGCTCCATCTCTGACACTCGGACCTGGTTCCGTAGGTCATTCTTCCTACATGGGCAACACTCATTACGAGCAGTTACTCGATATCAAGACTGTTGCAATCAGAAAAGAAAACATGCTCTGGTTACAGATGCCTAAAAAGTTATACCACAAGACTGGCTGTACTTCTGTAGCTCTCAAGGAAATGAGAGACGTCTATGACTTCAAGAGAGCATTCATCATCACAGATGCGAACCTCTATCAGATCGGTGCCTGCGATAAGATCATCGCTCAGTTAAATGATATGGGTATCAGAACTGCAGAGTTCTTCGACATCCGTGTTGACCCTCAGATCCAGGATGCGATGAAGGGTCTGCCTAAGATGCACGAATTCGAACCGGACGTAATCATCGCTGTAGGCGGTGGTTCCGCTATCGATACTGCAAAGATCATGTGGATCATGTACGAAAACCCTGAAGAAGCGTTCCTCGACATGGCTACGATCTTCCTCGATATCAGAAAGAGAATCAGATTCTTCCCTCAGATGGGCAAGAAGGCTAAGTTAGTCTGCATCCCTACCACTGCAGGTACTGGTTCCGAAGTTACTCCGTTCACCATCATCTCCGATGCGAACACCGGCATGAAGTGGCCGATCATCGGTTACGAAATGATGCCTGAAATGGCGATCGTTGACGCTGACCACATGATGAACCTGCCGCCGAGAGCAACTCAGGCTTCCGGTTACGACGTACTTACACACGCAGTAGAAGCTTATGTTTCCACATTCGCTACAGAATACACAGACGGTTTCGCTAAGTCTGCAGTAGAAATGGTATTCAAGTATCTGCCGGCAGCTTACAAGTCCGCGTTTAAGGATGCTAAGAACGATCCTGTAGCTCGTGAAAAGATGGCTGACGCTTCTGCTCTCGCAGGTGTTGCGTTCGCTAACGCATTCCTCGGAATCAACCACTCCCTGTCTCATAAGCTGGGCGGCTGGTTCCACATTCCGCACGGTACTGCAAACGCTCTCTTAGCTCCTTACGTTTGCAAGTTCAACGCTCAGAGACATCCGTACCACATGGGTACATTCTCTCAGTACAAATATCCTCAGGCATTCGAAAGATATGTTGAACTGGGCGAATTAATCGGCGTAAAGGGCAAGAACGACGAAGAAACATTCAAGAACTGGATCAAGGCTCTCGAACAGCTCAAGGCTGATATCGATATTCCGCCTACAATCTGCGATTGGCTCTGCGAAGCTCATCCTGAAAAGAGCGCGGAAGACTGGGAAAAGGAATTCCTCGCTGCAGTTGACCAGATGTCTGAATGGGCATTCCACGACGCATGCACAGGCGCTAACCCTGTATATCCGATGATCGGTGAACTCAAGCAGGTTTACCTCAGAGCATTCTACGGCGATGACAAGTTCATTGAAAAATATGGCGATGTTCTCTGCCTCGAAATCAATAACCCTACTGATACTCACGCTGCTTACCCACTCGGTCTCACAGCTGAAATCGGTGAAGATAAGGTTGGCGGATTCAAGTAAACCTTACATCAGGTAAATTTACATTGAAAGTCAATCACTCAGATATGATTTAATGAGTGAAGCTGATGCCGGATCCGTCCGGTATCAGCTTCATATCATAATACTTCATATCCATAACAGTCGTATTGATTTAAGAAAATAAGGAGAACTCAAAATATGAACATGCTCAATCTTCCTAGAAAAGTATATTTCAAAAAGGGTTCCATGGGCGTAGCGTTCAGGGAATTTGCTGAAGTATACGGCTTTAAAAGAGCATTCATAATCTCTGACGCTAACCTGTATAGAAGCGGCGCTATTGATTCTGTAGAAAAGCTCATGAGAAAAAAAGGAATCAGAACTGCTGAATTCTTCTCTCTTGATGAAGTTCCTACATTTGAAAATGTACGCAGCGGTCTGCCTAAGATGCTGGAATATCAGCCTGATATTATCATCGGTATCGGCGGCGGTTCCGTTATGAGCGCTGCAAAGGCTATGTGGCTCCTCTATGAGAATCCGGAAATGGATCTCGAGGCGGTTGCTGCAAAGTACAATACTCTCGCTGCAAGCGACAATGACTTCCCCGCTACCGGCAGGAAAGCAAAGCTCGCTCTCATGGCAACGACTGCAGCGACAGGTGCGGAATGCTCTCCATTCGCTGTGCTAAAGAACGATAAAGGCGAAAAATGCGTAATCGCCAATTACAATCTTATTCCTGAAATGGCGGTTATCGATTCCGTATTCTCTGAAACGGTATCTGCCGAATTAGCGAAGAACGGCGGTCTTACAGTCCTTTCACTGGCTGTAAGAGCTTACACCGCTCCGGGCGCCAGCGAATATACACAGGGATTTGCAAGAGAAGCGGTAGAATCCGTATTGGCAAATCTTGAAGCAGCTGTTGCAGGATGCCCTGCAGCACGTGAAAAGATGGCGACAGCCGCGGCTGTCGCAGGTATGGCATACTCCAATGCTGCCGACACTGTCGATACAGCTGCGGGCGTATACCCTTCCGAAGCGGAAAAGAAAGATTCTAACGCGCAGATCATCGATCTCGCAAAACATGTCGGCTTCGGCGGTGCAAGCGATGCGAAAGTTTTCGCCGCATGGATCGAAGCTTGTGAAAAGCTCGCTTCATTATAGCAGATTACAGGTTCTCTTGTAACCGAGTCTCTTTTTGAAGCGAAGAAGTTGATAAAATTGCTTCTTCCATTTTTCCAAATACACAGAGAGGGATGCTTCGTTTAAACGAAGCATCCCTCTCTGATTTCTCGGACAGAAAATCGATTTTCCTCATTACTCTCCTTCCACCGTGTCATCGGCCACGTTCCCTATGAGACACCCCCTACAGTCGGAAAGAAAGAGAAACCGCGCGGCAGCCCTCTGAAGTTTTCGATTCGATCCGTCATCTCAGATCAGTTCCGCCAAAATATAATTAGACAGGTCGAATCCTTTCAGGGAGAATTGCACACTCTTCCCGTCAAAAATCAGATAGCCCTCCTCGATAAAAGGCTTCATTTTCTCGCCGAATTCCGAGAGAAAGGTAACCCCTTCGTTTCGGAATCTTTCATCAAACCACGAGAGAGAAATCCCCCTTTTTTTGCGAAGTCCTGTAAAAAGCGCCTCTGAGATTTCGTCTCTCAGCGTGTTTTGATAAATGTGGAAGGGCAGATATCCTCTGTCTTTCTCTTCCGTCTCATCTATTCTGCGAAGGTAGTCAAAAATATCATCTTCGTTAAAAAAGCGAATCCCTCCCGTCGGCGCCGCTTCACGAAAAGGCGCATTAAGATAGGAATGAGCGGAGACGCCGAACCCCGCATAATCGCACATGGACCAATATTTCAGATTATGGCGGCATTCTCTCTTCGCAAGGGCTGCATTGGAAATCTCATATTGATGATAGCCTGCCTGTTCCAGAAACTGTACTGCGTCGTGATACATTCTGCGGTTTTCTTCGTCACTCACCTGCTGGATATCATCCGACCGAAACATTCGATACAGAGGAGTACCTTCCTCTATCTGAAGACTGTAAAAAGAGAGATGATCCGGCCTTAGAGCGACAGCTCTCCGCAGGGTACTCTTCCAGGAATCCGCTGTACTGCCGGGAATTCCGAAAATCAGATCGATATTGATATTTTCAAATCCGGCTCTCCTCGCCATAGTGAAACAGCATTCCGCTTCCCCGGCGGTATGAATCCGCCCCAGAAATTTCAGTTCTTCATCTTGAAACGACTGAACCCCTATGCTCAGGCGATTGATTCCCGCCCTCCGGTATCGTACCAGACTGTCATAATCCACGGTGGCCGGGTTGACTTCCATCGTGATTTCCGCATTCCCAGAGAGCAGATAACGGGCTCCTTCCGAGGCATATTCTTCACCGCGGGCGCAGATCTGCGGAAGATCGTTCTCCCTCTCGCAGCCGCCCTTTTCCTCCGCACAGTCGCCTCTATCTATTTCATTGCCGGATCCTTCTGATTTCATCGCTCTGATATACCGCATCAGCTCCTCGATCAGCGCCGGGTCTACGGAAGAAGGAGTACCGCCGCCGAGAAAAAGTGTATCGGCGAAAACCCGATCAGTACCGTCATCGGAAAAAGCCCCGCAAAAAGATTCCTCCCGGCAAAGCGACTTCCAAAACTGGCCGATCTCCCGTTTTAAGCCCTCAAAATATTCCGACTGCAGCCATCGGCTGCAGTCGGGAACAGAATTAAAATCACAGTAGATACATTTTTGAACACAAAAAGGGATGTGAACATACAGACCTGCTTTTTCTCTTTGAAATGTCGTGCCGTCTCTCATATTTTCATCCTCATATTATCTTTCCCGTGAGCTCCTTTTCGAAAATATGTCTTTGGAAAATCAGCGCCGAAGCGTTTTTCAAATCGCCTGTCCTTTTATTTGCCCTCGTCGTATTTCAGAACTGCGGTAAAGGCCTCCTGAGGAACCTCCACCGTACCGAACTGTCTCATGCGCTTTTTCCCTTCTTTCTGCTTTTCCAGCAGCTTCTTCTTACGGGAGATATCTCCGCCGTAACACTTGGCGAGAACGTCTTTTCTCAGAGCTTTCACCGTCGCTCGGGCGATGACTTTCTGACCGATGGCGGCCTGTATCGGCACTTCAAACTGATGCGAAGGAATGATCTCTTTCAGCTTGGTGCAGACAAAACGCCCTCTGTCATAGGCCTCGCTCTCGTGGACGATCATGGAGAAGGCGTCCACCAGTTCCTTATTGAGAAGGATGTCCAGTTTTACGAGAGTCGATTTCTCATAACGGATAAATTCATAATCCAGAGATCCGTAACCTCTCGTCTTCGACTTCAGCGCATCGAAGAAATCGTAAATGACCTCGTTTAAAGGCAGTTCATAATGAAGGGAAACTCTGGACTCCGTAATGTATTCCATATGAAGCATCGTGCCCCGGCGCTGCTGGCACAGTTCCATTATCGCCCCCACATACTCTTTCGGCAGCATGATATCCGCTTTGACGATAGGCTCTTCGATATGATCGATTTCCGCCACCGGAGGAAGGTTCGACGGATTCTGCACCATGACCGTCTCACCGCTGATCATCACGACTTTATAGATAACACTCGGCGAAGTGGTAATGACGGCCAATTCGAATTCCCGCTCCAGACGCTCTACGATGATTTCCATGTGAAGCAGTCCCAGAAATCCGCAGCGGAAACCGAATCCCAGAGCTGCGGAATTTTCCGGCTCAAAATGGAAAGCTGCATCATTGACCTGCAGTTTTTCCAGAGCATCTTTGACATTATCGTATTTTTCTCCCTCTCCCGGATAGATGCCGCAGTAAACCATCGGGCTGGAGGCTTTGTAACCGGGCAGCGGTTCCGCTGTCGGGGCGGAAGCGTGCGTGATGGTATCGCCCACGTTGGCGTCCCGGACCTGTTTGATGCTGCCGCAGATGTATCCTACTTCACCTGCCCGGAGTTCCTCAACAGGCATCGGTGACGGCGCATATACCCCCACTTCCGTCACTTCATAATTTTTGCCCGCATTCATCAGACGGATGATATCCCCTTTTTTCACAGAGCCGTCGAAGACGCGGGTATAGATGACGACGCCCCTGTAATTGTCATAATAGGAATCAAAGATGAGAGCCTTCAGCGGTGCGTTGCTGTTCCCTCCCGGAGGCGGTACATTTTTGACGATATCTTCCAGGACAGCTTCGATATTGATTCCCTCTTTTGCCGAGATCAGAGGAGCGTCTTCCGCATCGATACCGATGACTTCTTCGACTTCCATCTTCACGTCATCCGGGCGGGCGCTCGGCAGGTCGATCTTATTGATGACCGGAAGGATTTCCAGATTTTCATCCAGAGCCAGATAGACATTGGCCAAAGTCTGCGCTTCTACCCCCTGCGTAGCGTCTACGATGAGCACTGCGCCTTCGCAGGCCGCCAGACTTCTGGAAACCTCGTAAGTAAAATCCACGTGTCCCGGCGTATCGATGAGATTAAAGATATACTCCTTGCCATCCTGAGCGTGATAAATCAGACGGGTCGTCTGGAGCTTGATCGTAATGCCCCGCTCCCTCTCCAGGTCCATATTGTCCAGAAACTGAGCTTTCATATCTCTGTGCGCCACCAGTCCGGTCTTTTCGATGAGACGGTCGGCGAGAGTGGATTTTCCATGGTCGATATGAGCGATAATGCTGAAATTCCGTATATATTCCTGATAAGAATCCATAATCGGTCCTTTCTCTTTCTTCTCTTCGCAGGCTTTCTCAAAGCCCGTACAAAATCAACAGAAAAAAATATCTGGTCTTTTATTGTATCATTTTTTCCAGGATTCATCAACAAGACAGCGGCAGCGAGGCGCCGGAAGCCTCCGTTTCGGAAGCTCCCGGCGCCTCGCTGCCGCTGCCCTCTATTTTATCTTTTTCTTTTCTGTCCCGACCCTTTCCATCGAAAAAGGATCCGATCGGAAAAACCACAGGCCTCAGTTTCCACTCTCCGCATCCACCGCGAGACCTCCGGACAAAAGTGTCTCAAATCCCAGGATTTTTACTTCAACCTCCCGCTGATTCAAGCGTATAAAAGAGGAAGTAAAAACCGACGCGTTTCCGATAGCGTTGCTGGCCTGTGTATCTACCTGTATGACTGCCGTGACCGCCGCAAATACGACGATGAAGACAAAGATGCTCTTCAGGATTCCTCTGCTCCGTTTCCAGACTCCTGTCCGTTCTCCCTGCTCTTTCATTTTACTCCCGCTTTCCGATAAATAAGTATATATTATAAATGATATGATCTGACGTTCATGTCAGATTTCCCTATCTCCTGTTCTCTGCAAAATCAGGCGATGACTTCGGTCAGTACCTTCGCCAGATATGGCATAGCCGCGTTGACTTCGTCGATAGTATTGGCGTTGTTGCCGACCTCCAGGAGGATATAGGAATCGCTGACGTATTCGTTAAACTTATACGGTTTTTCTACGATCGGTTTCGCAAATCCCGGATACATTTTATTGGCTGTCGTCGTGATTTTTTCCGCAAATGCCCGTAATTTGTCGTAATTATTATTCTGCGTACCCACCACCAGGCAGAACGCCGCCACATTCTTCCCGTCGATCGTAGCTGTCTTGCCTTTTCCGGAACTTGTGGCCGCATCCCGGTGAAGATCGATAACCAGCTTCTTATTAGAGTAGGACGCACAGAGTTTTTTCACCGTCTCCAGCGACCGATTATATGACTTGTTATAGGAAGGGTAATCGTGGAGTGTCATATCGTGAACGACGCTGAACCCGTGGAGTTTTAACCTCGAAGTTAGTGTTTCCCCCGCTTCCCTGACGGTGGATTTCAATTCCGTGGTGTGCGCATTGGAAGCTGCCGCCGGCAGATAGGATTCCGTAGCGTGAGTGTGATAGATGATAATATTTCCGGATCCCTGCTTCAGATCTTCCCCGCCGCCGGCCTGCTGCACGGCTGTACCCGCGATATCAGACGCTTTGTTCGCAGCTGTCGATACACCGGAAACCGCACCTTCCGACACACTCTTATCCGACGCAGATCCTTCAGACGTATAATCGGTGAGAACGATGCCTTCAATCTTTCCCTCCGCGGAACTCTCCTCTTCCTCCGGCTGCGAGCTCTCATCTTCTTTCGCATCCTGTCCGTCTTTCTTCCCGGAATCTCCCGAAAGAGAATCGCTGCCAAAATCCGAGATCTTGCTGGCTGCTACCGCCAGAACATTGCCGTCCGCCGTCAGATCCGCCAGTTTTTTCGCTGCGTCACTCTCCGCCGGCAGAAGTGTCAGAATCATAATCATCGAAGTTGTCCATAATATACCATTAAAAATATGTCTTCCCGCACTTTTTCGTCCGTTCCGGCCTCCGCCGGGACGGCGTCTCCGTCTTCGGTCTTCCATTCTGCGTCTCTGTGCGCTTGCGCGGTATCTTCCCGTATTTCTCATTCCGTTTCTCCTCCCTGATATTTTCTATAGAGAATATATGCAGAGAGGAGCCGGAGCATGATGAAAAACTCAGGAATAAATTCCCGGATGCACCGTGATATTGATCGCGTCTGCGATAATATCCGAAAAATCCCGTATCACCTGATCGATCTCCGTGGAAGTTACGATCATATTGACCCCTCTGTCGTTGACGAAAGCCTCCGCCGCTGCCGCGTCGGTCAGATAACCGTCCAGAGAATCGAGAATCAGCGTCCGGGCGTCGATCACCGTAGGTACCCCTACCGCAACCACTTTCACTCCCAGAGTCTCTTCGTTGAGCGCAGTTCTCATATTTCCCGTACCTGCCCCCGGAGAGATTCCCGTATCGCTGATCTGAATGGTGCTGCTGATTCGCGCGACATTGCGGGCTGCCAGAGAATCGATCGCGATGATCACATCGGGAGATGCGATCTCCGCTGCTTTTCGTATCATATCCGCGGTTTCCAGCCCGGTACTGCCCGTCACCCCCGGACTGATCCCGCTGACACAGGCCATCTCCTCATCTCCGTCCGCATCAAACATGAGAAAATACTGGCGGGTAATCCTCACCTTATCCGCCGTATGCGGTCCCAGAGAATCCGGCGTGATCTGATCATTCCCCAGACCCACCACCAGAACCTTTAAATGGTAGTGAAAAGGGATCAGTTTTTTCAGTTCTGCCGCGCAGGCCCGTGCAATTTCCTTCTTTTCCTCTTCTTCCGCGCCTACCGCTTCATCCGCTTCGATGGTGATGTAGCTGCCGCAGGGCTTTCCCATAATATGGCTTCCCAACTCATCTTTCACCACGATTTTCGTGACTTTAATCCGGTCCGAATACTCCTGAATATCAACGCTGACGCCGGGGATTTCCCCCTGATTTCCCTGAGATTCGTCGTACATCTCTTTATTTTCTATGGCTAAATCTGTTCTAAACGGCATTTTTCCACTCCTCATCTGTAACTGTCGCCGCACCTGTCTGTGCGTCTTTTTCAGAATTATTTTTTGCAAAAATACCCTGATAATACACAGTTTTTCTTGATTAATTGAAGGAAATAGATTATAATAATTAAGATATTTTGCGAAAGTGGGGTGAAAAAGATGGCAAATATTAAATCGGCTAAGAAAAGAATCTCTGTAATCGAAAAAAAGACAGCGAAAAACAGACGTATCAAAGAACATATCAAGTCCGTAACCAAGAACTTTGAAAAAGCTTTGGCTGCAGGCGATATGGATACCGCTCAGGAAAAGCTGAGATTACTCGAAAAGAAGCTCGACAAGGCTGCTTCTAAGAACGTTATTCATAAGAATAAGGCTGCTAGAAAAGTATCCAGAATGACGAAGAGATTTAACGAAGCTCAGGCGAAATAATCTCACCCGTCCCCACAAAGTGCATAAGTTAAATGCACCGGATATTGAAAACGAAGGGTCCCGTGTCTCTCCCTTCGTTTTTTTCTTTTTTGTTTTTTTCTGAAAACAGCCCGCCGGCAACCGAAACCGCTTTTTTCAAAAAATACCCGCACCGCGATAATGCGGCAAGAGGAGAAAAAGAAAGAGATGAAGAAAAAAGAGAAACCGGCGTGCTCTGCAAAAAAGTGCCGCGCGGTTTCCCTCTCTTCGGGATCAGTCGAGATATTTTTTGCTGGTGCCCATATTGATGATACTGAGAATCGCAGTCGCCATGCCTGCCGCTGCGACGACGGCGCCCAGAACCATAGTTACGATATTCAGACCCTGTCTCATACTGCTGCCCTGCCTTTCTTTTTTCGATGCACGATTTGATGGTAAATGATACATACAAAGTTCCGTCGGATCAAATTTCCGGCGGAGATCTCTCCGCTCTCTGACGACAGCACCTGTCTTTTTTACAGAGGAGGAAGAGTCCGGTACTACATTATAGTCTATCAAAAGAACTTTTTTTATTCAACAGCTATTCTTCGACAACAATCTCTATTCCGCCGCACATTACAAAAATCAGGATCTCATCAGGCGAAGACACATCATGACCTCGAGAAGCACCGCCGTATCCAGAGCCCTTTCATCCGCCTCAAACCTGCCGTGATGGATGCCGTAATTCTTTCGATCGGGATATCCGGTCCCCGCAAAGAAAAAAACAGACGGTCTCTGTGCGGAATAAAAAGCAAAATCCTCCACCCCCATGGAAGGATAAGGCTTTTGAAAAATCATTTCCTTTCCCACGCATTCCGCCGCCGTCTCCATCAGAAGATCCATGACACGATCGTCATTTTTCTGTGCGATATACCCCGGACGAAACTGAACGGAAGCCTGTGCGCCCATCGCCTTTGCCACACCCTCCGCCGTCTCTTTCAGCCGCTGCATCGCCCGGTATCTCGTTTCAGAAGAAGTGGTCCTTATCGTGCCGGTCAGTTCCGCCCGGTCCGCGATAATGTTTCCCGCCGTTCCCGCATGAAACTTGCCTATCGTGATAACACAGGGATCCGTTGCCGCGATATTCCGGCTGACGATACTCTGCACCGCCGTGACAATCTGCGCCGCCGCTGCGATAGCGTCGGCGCCCTCCTCCGGATTGGCGCCGTGGCTCTTGACGCCGCGTACCGTGATATCGAAGACATCCGAAGAAGCATGCGTATAACCGTATCGGACCGCGATGGACCCGGAAGGATACTCCGGCGCCGCGTGCCAGCCCAGCACGTATTCTACTTCCGGGTCTTCCAGACAGCCCGCTGCAATCATCCGGGCGGCGCCGCCGTCTGTTTCTTCGGCCGGCTGAAAAATAAATTTTACCGGAGCACTCAGACGGCTGCGGCAGTCCGAAAGAATACGGGCCGCACAGAGGAGCGCCGCCATGTGAAGATCGTGGCCGCAGGCGTGCATATATCCGTCTCTTTCCGAACGAAAAGGGAGAGCGGTTTCCTCCTGAATGGGCAGAGCGTCGATATCGGCTCTGAGGGCGACGCATTTTCCTCCTGTGCCTCCCGGTTTCAAAATGCCTATAACCCCGGTAGGAAGAGGATTTTCTATTTCGAACTCCATTTCTTTCAGAAGATTCTGAATATACTTCGTCGTCTTGTATTCCTGATCCCCGGTCTCCGGATAACGGTGCAGTTGCCTGCGCACACCGATCATCCAGTTACGGTACTCCTCGATTTTTCTTCTGATCCATTCCGGATATATTTCCTGCATTATCTCCGCCTCCTGTCAAAATCATCCTCTGCAGCTCATTTTCCTCTTCTCACCCCGCGGGCGATGCTTTTCCGTCACACCGTCTGCAGCGCGATAGTTATATTCACCGTCCGCCATCCTTCTGCGGAGCGGACCTTCCCCGTCTTCACTCCGCCTGCCGCGCGGACACTGCTCTGCCGCGAAAGAAAAGATAGCCGGCAGCGCCTGTATCTTATGTTATCTTATGAGCGCTCCATCGCCGTCATTCCTGCCGCATCCTCTGCACCCCGGCAGAACCTTTCGCAGTATCCATGTATTTTGCAGAATGCAGACCGGCAGAAAATCACTCCGTCTTTTCCGTCATATTCCCCAATCAGTTCAAATAAAAATATACGATGAAAAACATACCCTATAAAAAAGCTCACCGCCTGAAATCAAACAGACGGTCAACCGCCGCAGTGGCGCAAAAACAAAATCAGAAGACGACGGCGCCTGCGCCGCCGGTTCCAGGAGACAGAGCGGCGCTCATCGCTCCTTCTTTTGCCGTTACCCCGGAACAGCTGGCCAAAGCGGAAAAATCCATCCGGCTTCTCGGTCTGACACCTGTGATCTACCCTTCCTGCCGCAGCCGCAGAGATTATCTGGCGGGAAGCGACCGGCTGCGGGCGCGGGATCTGGAGGCTGCTTTCTCCGATTCGTCTGTCCGCGCCGTCTTCTGTCTCAGAGGAGGTTATGGCGCCTCTCGTCTGCTGAATCTCATCGATTTTCAGACGATCCGGAAAAATCCCAAATTTTTTATCGGATTCAGCGACATCACCGCACTTCATACAGCGCTCAATCAGGAGTGCGGGCTGGTCACCTATCACGGCCCCATGCCCGCTGCGCCCTATACGGCCTGTGACAGCCGGCTGACACTTTTCTTTCTGCGCCGCATGCTCTACGGAACTGATTTAGAAAAAGGCCTCTCGATTCGCCTGAAGAAAGCAAAACTCCTGTGCCGCGGAGAGAAGCGTTCCTTCTCCCCTGAAAAAATCTGCAGCGACAGAAGCAGCAGAGCATCGCAAAAAGAAATCACGGCATCCAGGGAAAAAAACACATGCGAAAAGAACCGTACGCCGTCGCGAAATGAGAGAAAACACAGAGAAACCATTATGAGCGGCCGTCTGTGCGGAGGGAACCTGACCGTGCTCGCCTCCGCCCTGGGGTCGCCCTACGAAATCGAAACCGAAGGAAAAATTCTGTTCCTCGAAGATGTGGGAGAAAGAACTTACCGTATCGACCGAGCCTTCACCTCGCTGAAGCTCGCCGAAAAGATCAGCCGCTGCAGCGGTATCCTTCTGGGTACCTTCTCCGGCTGTACACCGGATCCCGGCGGCCGCAGCTGTCAGCAGATCATCCGAGAGATTGCAGAACCTCTGGGTATTCCCGTCGTATCGGGCCTGCCCTGCGGTCACAGCCTCCCGCACCTGACGCTGCCTCTGGGAGCGGAATGCCAAGTGATAAAAGTCAGCGGTTCCGACCGTCTTGCTCCCGGCGGGATTCCGTTCTCACAGGCGCCCGGCGGAACACCGGAACTCCGCAGTTCACTGAGGTTTTCCCGATGCAGCGATCCCCAGAAACACTCTCTTGAAAATCCGGGCTATCTCGTTCTCCGTCTCTCTTTCGGATGATTCGGGATATCCACGAGCGCAAAGAGAAGAGATACCACAAAAACAGAAATCCCCGTAGCTGACACAGAATCCATAAAATAATCCACGCAGAGCAGTCCCAATGCGGTAGCTCCTGTATCCAACAACAGGTATAAAATCATCGCCTGGATCCGCGTAATTTTATTCAGATGATAGAGTGCATCCGGCAGCGCGCCGGCGATCAGATTGATAGGATAGCTGACGACCGTAGCGACGACGAAAAACAGAATCGCCTTTCCCACCGACAGATATCTGAAACCGAACAGATGCATGATCGATCCGCCAAAAATCGCCAAAGCGGTCAGAATCGCCAATAAAATCAGCAAAATCAGACCAAATCCCACCGCAGATGCCGCAGTCTCTTTCCAACGCTTTCTCATCTTCGTATTTTCTCCTCTCCGATCCGAAATCCATTTCCGTAAATCAACGGAATTCTCTTCCTCTTTCTTCTGAAAAAAGAGCAAGCCGGACAGCTGTGCTGTACGTCTTGCTCTTGTTCTTTCCTGCTGCGCCGGGACAGTCAGTCCTGTACACGGTAAACATTCCTGATTAACGGATCTCCAGATTATCCTGCCTGCGGATTTTTTTCGTCGTGGTTCTGGTAAAATCCTCTTTTCTTACAAAGACATCTCGAATCCGCTTGTAGCTGGCCAGATTCTCATTGATCTCTCCTATGACCTTTTTCATCATACGGTAGAGTTCGTCTTCATCGGGAATCTGTCCCGTCACTTCCTGAATAAATTCCATGTCCGGAAGAATCTGAACGCCCACCGTCTCTTCATTGTTGCGCATCGAAGTAAACACCATAGAATCCGACACATACGGACTGTCGTTTACATAAGCCTCCAGTTCCTCCGGATAGACGTTTTCCCCGGTCTTTGTCACGATGACATTCTTCTTTCTTCCGGTCAGATAAATCCAGCCGTCTTTGTCCTCAAACCCGAGATCGCCCGTACTGAGCCAGCCGTCCGTAGAAAGCGCTTTTGCCGTCTCCTCCGGCATATCGTAATATCCCAGCATCACATTGGGACCTCGAAAAAGGATTTCACCGATGCCGTTTTCGTCCCTGCCGACGATCCGGACTTCGCCCGCTCTTACCGGAACACCTACGGATCCCGCTTTGCGATAACGTTCTTTCGCGCTCTGCGGCGTTCCGGAAATCAGAGGCGTACACTCCGTCATACCGTAACCCTGAAGCACGGTAATGCCCAGATCCTCAAAACCTCTGTAGATATTCGGAGACAGCGCCGCCGCGCCGGTGATCACCATCCGCAGTTTTCCGCCCAGTTCTTTATATACCTGAGAAAAAAGCTTCCGGCTCATATCGATACCGATGGACTTAAAGCGATTATTGATCCGGATGGCTTTCCTCAGCATTTTATCTTTGCCCTGCTTTTCCGCCTGCTTCCAGATACGGGAATAGATCATCTCGAGCATCAGAGGCACTGCGATGAACACGGTGTTCTGCGCTTCCTTCATATTCTGCACAATGTACTTCAGACCCTCGCAAAATGCCGTGCTCGCTCCCCGGTAGAGGACGAGAAGCATTCCCAAAGTGCATTCATAAGTATGGTGAATCGGCAGAATCGACAATGTTTTGTCGGATTCGAGAATATGGGCGATTCTGCACACATCCATGATATTCGATGTAATATTTCTGTGATTGAGCATGACGCCTTTGGGATTGCCCGTCGTTCCGGAGGTGAAAAGAATCACCGTCAGAGCTTCGGGATCCACCTCTCTCGACGTGTAACTGCTGCTGCCCTCCCTGAGACGCTTTTCTCCCTCTGCGAGAAGCTCCCTCCAGCAGTATATTTCGGAATCTCCGGCCATCTCTTCTCTTTTTAACGGCACCGGCACCGCCTGCGGCAATTCTTCAGCGGACGTCCGGTCTCCGTAAAATTCCATGACGATGAGATTTCGGATGACGTCTGATCTTTTCAGTTTTTCGCACTCGCCTCTCGTACAGAAAATCGTGTCGCATTCCGCCGTCTTCATCAGATTTTCAATCTCCGGGGCAGAGAGATCCTTATCGACAGGTACGACGATACCCGCACCGCAGACTACCGCCAGATAAGAGACGATCCACTCGTAGCAGCCCTGCCCCATGACAGCGATGCGCCGTCCGGCCAGACCCATATCTATCAGCATCGTTCCCAACGATTCCACATCGTGTTTTAAAAGCTGATAACTTATCGCCTCATACGGCTGTCCTTTTTCACGTTTCACCCAGAATGCCGGCCGGTCAGCAAAAAGCTCCGCACTCTCCGTCAACATCTGCTTCAGCGAATCGATCTGTCTGATATCCCGATACCAGTATCTTTCAAAATCGCGTTCCATACGTTCTCCTTCATCCCATGAACATTATCCGTTATCTATAAATTATAATCACTTTCCTTCCTGTTTTCAATCACTATTGTATTCTGTGATGGTTGGACAATCTATCTTCACCGTCTTTCTTTACCATATCATGTGACAGCGGCTGTCATATTTGTGTCCCGCTGAAAATATAATTTTCATATCGGACAACAGCCCTTTGCCCCGGATTTCATATCCGCCGAACAGCGAAGATCTTTACAGGCGCACCGGCATTTTGGATCGCCTCTTCGATTTTTCCGTCCGCGGTCGGTTCGGACGGTCGTCGTATTGTTCTCTTTTAATAAAACGGAGGAAAAGAAAGTGTATCATTCGAAAATATTTGTACCGCTGCTTTGTCTCGTTCTCTTTATCGCTGGAGCCGCTTCCTCGTATGCAGCGGCTGTGGAAAAAGAGTCGGACGACTCGTCCGCTGCAAGCGCGCAGCCATCTATTACCGCCCGTTCCGCAGTCCTCATCGATGCGGACAGCGGAACGGTTCTCTTTGAGAATAACGCCGATGAAAAACTTCCCCCGGCCAGCGTCACAAAAGTCATGACGATGCTGCTCATCATGGAAGCCGTGGATTCAGGAAAAATCTCTCTGGACGATAAAGTGACCATCAGCGAACGTTCCGCCAGCATGGGCGGCAGCCAGCTGTATATGGAACCAGGCGAAACTCATACGGTAAGCGAACTTCTCACCGGAATATCCATGGTTTCGGCCAACGACGCCTGCGTGGCCATGGCGGAATACATCTGCGGAACCGATGACATCTTCGTAGAGAAAATGAATGAAAAAGCGAAAGAACTCGGCCTCGAAAATACGCATTTCGCAAATACCAACGGCCTGCCTGCAGATGATCATTACAGCAGCGCCCGGGATATCGCCGTAATGTCAAAAGAACTCCTGTCACACGAGGGAATCCTCTCCTATCTCAGCAGCGAAAGCGGCACGATCGAAGTGGGAAAAGAAGGGCATACTTCCACGATCGAAATGATCAACACCAATAAGCTTCTAAAAACATATAATGGAGCGAAGGGAATAAAAACGGGCTTTACTCAGGACGCAGGATACTGCCTGTCTTCCTGCGCGGAAAGAGACGATCTGACACTGATCGCCGTCGTCCTCGGAGCGGAGACGTCAAAACTGCGCTTCGAGGAGAGCTCCCGTCTTCTCGATTACGGATTCGCCGGCTATGAGTGTGTCAAGATCGCTGATAAAAATGAAATCGTAGGCACCGCCAGCGTGGAAAAAGGCGTCATAAATGCCGTAGATCTGAAGACGGAAGAAAAAATATCCCTGCTCGTAAAAAAGGGAGAAGCCTCTGCTGTCAGCTGTCGGATCCGGCCTTCCAAAGACCTGAAAGCCCCCGTCAGTGAAAATGACAAAGCCGGCGTTTTGGAAGTCTCAAAAAATGACGAGGTTCTCGCGGAATATCCGCTGACCGCATCCTCCGACGTAGGTGCCGCAGGTCTGAAACTGCTCATGATAAGAAGCGCCGAAATGATGCTGAAATAACAGGAAAGAACGGGTTTTATCCCGGCCCAAACGTGAAAATGATACAGAAATATTTTTGAAAGGATGAATCGCTATGCCGCACACACTCATTTCTCTGCCAACTTACACGACAGCCGCCATGGCGCACGATCTTCTCGCAGCCCGGCAAATCCGTTCTGAAATCACCAGAACCTTTGCCGGCAGAAACAGCAGCTGCGGATACAGTATAAAAATAGACAGCAGATATATGCCGGAAGCGCAATACCTGCTGTCAGAATCCGAATTTCCGATTTTGAAGATTTCACAGACAAATCTCTGATCTTCGAAACGAGGATGGTTGATAAGCAGTTCCCCCTGCTGTATAGCAGGGGGAACTTTCATATTGGAGAAGACATCATATCATTTTGCGGATGTCGTATACCAGAACCTTTTTCAGCGCCGGCATACACTGTAAAAACGGTCATCTCCCTTTGCTCTCTGAAATCCGGCCTCCAAAATGATTTTCTCAGACGAAGCATCCCGGTTCCAAAACCGGAGCCGAAACGCTTCAATAGGACAGATCTCAGAGATTTCTTGCTATTTCATAGGCGGCATTGACCTGACTTGCTATACTGCCGATACCGTTTGCGGCTCTAATCTCATATACCTCGCTGTCGATGCCGTACAGAGATTCACGCATCGACTTTCTTCCGCGAAATCCCACAGCGATGATTACATCGTCAGCCTCGATCTCGACAGTCTCCCCTTCGCTGTTTTCGAGGAGGCAGCCTTTGTCATTTATTTCCTTGAGCCGGTGACTCATATACTTTTTTACACCGTTTAATTCGAGCAGCTCGTTCAGCATCCAGCGCGTCTGAAACGGCACGCCTTCCGGATCGTTCGAAAGAATATCATTCAGACCGTCAATCAGCACGACTTCCCGTTTTTCCTCCTTTGCCATGTCGTATGCCATCTCTGCGCCTACGAGACCGGCCCCTACAATTGCGACTTTATGCCCCACTTTTCTAATTCCGTCGATTACATCCGTGCATGAAACAGCCTTTTCGCTGTCGATGCCCGGGATACTGCCCGGCATGACGGCGTCGGCTCCGGTGCAGCAAATCACAGCGTCGGCTCCGAATTCCTTTATACTCTCAGGCGTCATTTCCATCCCCGTCCTCACATCGACGCCGAGATCTCTCAGCTCCTGCTCATACCAGGCGGTCAGTGCGCGGATATCCTGTTTAAATGCGTGGCGTCCGGCGTCATAAAGTCTGCCTCCGAGTTTATCGGACCGCTCCGTCAGAGTGACGCTGTGGCCGCGCACAGCGGCTGTCCGAGCAGCCTCCATACCGCCTGCTCCGCCTCCTACTACGAGGACTCTCTTTTTTCTGACCGCGGCGGTCAGAGGATACTGACCCGGACGCATCCCTACAGGGTTTACGGCACATGTGGCGGAAACCTTTGAAAATGACGACGACATACAATTGCCGCACGCGATACACGGGTGAATCTTATCAGGACGCCCCCGCATCAGCATCTGCGGATACGCACTCTCGGCGAGACCTGCCCTGCCCAGCGCTACACCGTCAATTTTTCCGTCGCGTATCGCTGCTTCACACAGATCCGGATCATTCATCTTGCCCGCTACAAACACGGGAATGCTGACGTTTTTCTTTATTTCCTCAGCGAGCTTTATATTATATCCTTTTTCCATATATGCGGGAGCCACGGCGTAGTAAAACGAATCATAAATCCCGGAGTTGCAGTCGAGCATATCGTAGCCGTAAGATTCGAGAAGCTTCGCAATCTCGCACGCTTCCTCTATCGTCCTTCCTGCCTCTTCATCGCCGAAAAGCGACGGTCTGTGAAAACCTTTTATATAAGATTTCATTCCCATGCGGATAGCGACAGGAAAATCACTGCCGCACTCCGCCTTGATCCCTTCCACGATTTCTCTGTGGACACGCAGACGATTCTCAAGGGAGCCGCCATACGCGTCCTCCCGGAAGTTGCAGATCTCCATAGCGAACTGATCGAGGAGATAGCCCCAGTGCATGGCGTGCACCTCTACCCCGTCAAATCCCGCGTCTTTTGCCATTTTCGCAGTCTTTATCATGTAAGCGGTCTTTGTCTTTATTTCCTCCACGGTGATCTGCTCGCATATTTCATCGGGATCCGCATACCGCGGAATAGGGGACGGCGCCTTCTGTCCCGGTTTCTGCCGTCCATGACCGAATCCGATCTGCATAAACACTTTGGTTCCGTAAGCGTGAATGCGTTCCGTCAGACGGCAGGCTGCTTCTCTCCAGACCATGGGAGCATACGACGGCGGAATCGGACCATTTACCAGATCCGGCTTCTGCGCCTCCATATCCACGATTATGCTGCCCATCACGATGAGACCAAAACCGCCTCTCGCTCTCTCAAGATAATATTCAATGGTATTATCTGTATATTCCCCTCTTGAACCGTTCATACTGCCGGTACCTATAGGCGCCAGCGCATAGCGGTTTTTGATTTCCACATTACCGATTTTAACCGGGCTCAGGGAATGTTTATATCTGTTTTCCATAAAGTTCCTCTTCTTATATTTTTTTCTGCTGTGTGCTATTTTTTGATGTATTTCGCCAGAGCTCTGCCGTAAATCGTGCAGATATCCTCTCTCGTAAGGGGCTCCGGATTGGATTCGATTCGCCAGACCTGCTGCTCCATAAACTGATCCGACCACTGCTGGATCTCCGAATCAGTCACTTCCAGATTCACGTCCCTGTTCGTAAGCGCGCGCACATAGTCCGCAAATTCATCCGAGTTCTCAAATCCGCAGTCTTGTATCACATCCTGTATCAGCGTCTGATCCTTGAAATTTTTGAGCCATTCTCCGAGAAAAATACCGCAGGATAAGCCGTGACATATATCGTAGTAATGTGATAACGGATATCCCATTCCGTGGGGGATGCAGGTGCAGGACTGCATAAACGCCACTCCCTGAATCATAGACGCCAGCGCGATCTTGTCGTAATCCTCCGCCGTCAGAGTGTCGGCGAGCAGATGATCCTTGAACTCCGCAAACAGCTGAAATGCTATTCTGGATATTCCCCGGTTCATCACGTTTGCCGCGGCATACAGATGATCCTTCTGGCGTATATAGCTCTCTACCCCATGAGCCAGCGCGTCTATCACGCCTGTATCCAGCAGAAAAAGCGGAGATTCCTCGATATATCGCGGGTCCACAAAGGAAACCACCGGGTACAGCCACTGATTCATGGCGATTTTTGTATGAATATCGTTGCGTGTCAGCACCGCTCCCCCCGTCACCTCTGAGCCTGTCCCCGCGGTAGTCGGCAGAGTGATGACAGGTATGTCGCACATATTTCTGTAATTGTCATAGGGCTTGCCGTTTCCGAAGAAAATATCGAGCTCAGACTTTTCCGGCGTCTTCCGTTTTCCGTCGGTCAGCTGAGCCAGAGCTTTCGCTGCGTCCAGCGCCGAACCGCCTCCGATCCCTACGATGAAATCTGACTGAAAATCCTTTGTATCTTCGTACATTTCCTTGATATTTTCTACCGGCGGATTTGTCATCGTGTAATCTATGATTTTATATTCTATGCCCTTTTCTTCGAATATCTCACTGACGTCGCGAAGACCTGTGTTTTCACATCCTTCAGCAAATTTACTCGTGACGATCACCGCTTTTTTTCCAAAATCGTCAAACACCTCCTGATGTTCCTTTACCGCATATCTGCCGAAATAAAGACACGTCTGTACGTCAAATCTGAAACCTTCCATTTTTTAATTCCTCCTTATTATTTCTGTCTCACTGTCTCCGATAAAATAGGTTCCGGCAGTCTACCATGCCAGCATCAGGAAGTCGAGCAGTTCCTGTTTATCGGAAAGCGGCCTAAACCAGGTACTCGCATCGACTCTTCCCCATATCTCATCCGCGCATCTTGCCAAGAGTTCCTCCGATACGGCAAGCTCAGACTGACTGAGGCGTGAAGGTACGCCGAGTTCGTTTATAAATGCTTCGTACCGGCGGATTCCTTCCTCTGCCGCCGCCATATCGCTCATTGCAGGATCCGCATCCCATACATTTTTCGCCCATCTTGCAAAGCGGTGCGCCGTCCGGTCACCCAACGCATACTTAAACCACGCCAGCGATATGATCGCGATCCCCGCTCCGTGGGGAAATCCGAAATAATTGCTGAGCACACGCTCAACGGCGTGAATATTTCCTACGAAAGTTCGTCCCTGATCCGCCACATGAGCGATGGAAAGCTGAGCGGCCCATAAAAGTTCAGCGCGGGAATCATAGTCGCTGGGTACCTGCATGACCTTTCTTCCCCGTTCCACACAAGTGCGCTGTATCGTCTCCGATATACCATCCTGCATGATTCCGGCACTTGTGCTGAAATACCCTTCGTACGCGTGAGACATGATGTCCAGGATTCCGCATGCCGTCTGAAAGGGCGGGACAGTATATGTGTATGTGGGATCGGTAAATACCGCAGCCGGACGCAGCGCATCCGAACGGTAGTCGAGTTTCATGTTCTTTTCGTGATTCGCGATGACGGCGACATTTGATACTTCGGAGCCGCTGGCCGCGATGGTGGGAATCGTAATGAGCGGAAGGACGCCTTCTTCCTTTTTTCCCTGCGTCGAAAGGGATTCCAGTCTGGCAGCCGCCTCAAATTTTTCCCAGCAGCTTCCTTCATACGAACTCGTCAGACATACCGCTTTTGCCGAGTCGATCGTGCTGCCGCCGCCCAGCGCAACTACCACATCCGCGCCTTTCTCTCTGAGCAGAGCTCTCGCCCGGTCGATCGTCTTATGGCTCGGATTCGGCTCGATTCCCGTAAAATCGGTAACCTCAATCCCGTTTTCGCCGCAGACCTTATGTATCAGCTCATAAGCGCCGCTCATCTTCGCCGGTATTTCATCGTAAATGAAAAATACTTTTCTGCCGTAGTTTAATATCTCCTCTGCAATATCCGCCGCAGCGCCTTTGCCATAGTAAAATTTCGTATTCAGATGAAAATAGAAATCGTTCATTTTGTTCTCCTTTTTTCTCTTTTGTCTCATGCTGAATGCAGTTTCAAAAAGACCTGCCCGTATTCTGTCGAATGCGTCATTCCTGATGCTTTTTTCTGTCAGGGTTAAATATGACGAAAATGACGATCGCCGCGGCCATACACGCAAACAGAATGATCGAACCTGCCGAGAGCTGAGTCCTCATACCGCCGCCCACGGTTCCTGAAATCGCTGCCAGCACATACGTCGCAAAGAACGCTCCCGCATTGGAGAGACCCCACACCACGGTAGATGATATGGGAGCAAAATTTTCAGGTACATAATTGAGGGCTCTCGCATGTATCGTGCTGTGCGCTATGCTCGTACCGAATGCCACGAAGAATGCCGCCGCATACACGCCCCAGATCGAAGGAATCTTGAGCATACATATCATAGCGATCGCTCCCAGAAGATATCCGCACGGAATCATCCAGCTCCGGAGAACTTTTGACCAGAACGGATACAGGAAGGTCATCACGATCAATGTAAAACGCACCAGAGAAGTTGCATTTCCCGCCTGGGCCGCATCTCCAAGCGCATTCTCACTGATCCAGGTGGAGACGTTTGTGTAATATGCGTTCAGCCCTATATAAAATACGCAGTGCAGAATGCCGATGGCCGCTACGATACCGATGATCTTCTTCGGAATCTGCGAAAACTTCACATCAGGTTTCTCACTTTCCATATTTTCAGCCGCACGCCGGGCCTTTGCCTCACGGTCGTCCCTGTAGCCGGATTTTTTAATCATCACATAAAATACAGCGGTGGTGATAAAACAGTAAAATCCCAGCAGATAAGCGTAAGGCCAGTTTTCTCCGCCTCCCGTAGCTGCGATTCTGCCGCTTATGAAAAGAATGAAAAATGCTCCGAGATTATTTGTGACGTTGTACGACGCGATTCTTCCCGCTCTCTCGCTCTCGGAAAAATTTTTCCCGATGATGAGATTCATCAGCGGCGCGAAACTTCCCATCGCAAATCCGCCGAAGACGACGGCCACATAATAGATTTCAAAAGGCCCGTGCAGGATGCCGTTTGCAAAGAAAATCAGGGAAAATATCCCCATGCTGCACATGACTAAAACCAGCAGCTTCGTCTTGTCAAATTTCAGCGCGACAGGTCCCATCGCAAATGTGGCGATCAGTCCGAAAAGTGTCGGCAGTGTAGTCAGCGATTTGACCGCATAGTCTGCCACATCGGGATAACTGACCATGATATTTGCCACGACATTTTGCGTGATCATGTACATGAGTATGGATGTGACGTAAAAATTGAGCGTATACGATATCTGTCTCTGACGCTTTGTCATTTGAGTTCCCATATAAACTCCTTCCTCTCCTCAAAAGTTAAATTCGGTTTTTCAATAAGAACTCAGTGTCGCGATCACCCGTCCGCATTGACAAAACCTTAAGAATTATTTCTGAATCTATTGTATTAAGGGGGTCATTCTTTGTCTAATTCAAAGGATTCATGACCGGTATCGAAAATAATTGTCACGCTTACAAATAGCTGCGCACTCGCTGACGGCACAAAAAAAGAGGGCGCAAGCCCTCTTGATTTGTTATACGTTTTTATCGTCAGAATACGAGTTCTCCACCCTTTCTCTGCGCCAGCTGAAGATAATAATCTCTCACGTACAGAGCCGCGCCCGACATTTTCCATTTACTGGCCCACGAAAGATAAAGGGGCATGACAGCAAGCGGATGATCCACCTGCACCTTGCGCAGAAACCGTCCGTCAAGGGTAACGTCACACGAGAGCGCCAGTCCCCTGCCGCTCATGACAGCAAGCTGCTGGGCGGTCCAGTCCATTTCATACTTTATATCGAGAGAAACGCCCTCCTCCTTTGCCATTTCTTTGATACGCATATCCATATTGCTGTTTGCGTCGATCTGGATAAGACGCACATCTCTCAGTTCTCGCAACGATACGCTGTCCCGCTCCGCATACGGATGATCCGCAGGAACGATCAGAAAGATATGGTGTTCCGCGACTTTGACACTCTCACAGCCGTTTCCGAGATTCCCTGCGGAAAGAACGAGATCACATTTGCCGTCGAGCAGCAGCTGCCTGAAATCAGTCCAGTTGTGAAATACCATCGTCTGAAATTCTATTTCATTTCCCGGATTATCCTCTCTGAAATATGACATAAGCGCCGGAACGGCAGAAAATACAATACTGTGAAAAAATGCCAGTCTTACGCTGCCGTGCAGCGGACTTTTCATACTTGAAACGCGGTTCTTACCTTCCTCGATCAGCCGGATTCCCTCTGCAATATACGGATACAGCGTCTCTCCGTACATCGTCAGCTCGATTCTTTTATTCGGACGACGCACGAACAGCAGCGCGTCCAATTCATCCTCAAGAGCGTGAATCGCATAACTGATATTCGACTGTGATATATAGAGATTGCTGGCCGCCTCGGTAAAATTTTTCGTTTTGGCGATTTCTATGAAATAAGTAAGCTGCGCCAGTGTCATAACTATTCCTCCCGTCATTACCCGATGATCCGCTCCGATCCGGCCGTGCGGATTTTACTTTTTACGCTTCGGAACGTCGAGGCAGAAAAGCCGCTCGCCTCTGAGATATAAATTGATAAGTCCGTCAAACGAGAGCAGGATTCCCGCTCTGTATACCGCCGGCAGCATGTACTCGCTCACCGCGTTATGGATGGATACTGAGAACGGCTGTCCGATGACAAGAGCTGCGGTATAGACGAGCGCGGCGGCAAAGCATATGAGAAGCAGAAGCGCCATTCCACAGGAAAATATCATTTCTGTCACCTTTACAAATTTTTCCTTCATAAAAAATTATCCTCCCTACTCTATCATGCCAAACATCGGTACAAATCCATATAAAATCAAAACTGTCAGCAGAAACTGGCCGGCGCACCACACTGCAGACAATTTCACCGTCTTTTTAAAATCCGAATCTGCGATTCCCATACACACATAAAAACAGAGCGCAAACGGCGGCGTCATATGTCCTAAGGCGCACGTCATCGGATTTACCATCATAGCGGCAAGCATAGGATCGATTCCCGCCGCAGCCGCTATCACGATATACGTAGGACCCAGCAGGACGAAAAGCGAGGTCACCTCCATAAACATCCCCAGAATCGCAAAGATAAGCGGGCATACGATGGCAGCAAACCACATAGAAATTTTTTTCCCTGCAAGAAAGCTGGAAATACTTTCAGCTACGCCGATGTCATTGAAAAGTTCCGTGATACAAAAACCGCAGTACGCCATGATAATTACCGGAGCTACACTGGATATCCCGTCGCCCAACCAGCCAGCCATCTTTTTTAACGTAAGACGATTACCGTTTATACGGCACAGCACGACGACCAGAGCAATTCCCACGCTGGGTATTATCGTGAGCAGCACGCTTGCCGAATCTGAGGCCGCCTCCCCCATTCTCGCTTCCACAAGACTTTCGTGAAATACCGCATCTATAAAAAACGGAATGATAATTACCACGGGCAGAATCAAAGTTTTATACCCGTTCTTAAGCGCATCCCTCAGAGTTATTCTGTCCTCTTTTGGAACAGGCTTCACATGATATTTTTTTATCAGGAAAAAGAGCGTCACCAGACGATGCAGAATAAACCAGAATGAAATGACCCATGCAAAGAGCCAGAATTGTGAAAAAGTGTAGGTGTCCGGCGAAAAAGCATCGAGCGCACCGAAGAGAACGATTATGGCCCCCGAAGGAGGAATGACTGGTCCTAACGAACTTGCCGCCATTTCCACTGTTGCAGCGAGTTCCGCAGAGTATCCGCTCTTTTTCATCGTCGGAATCGTAATCACACCCACAGCAGCTGCATTGCCGGGTCCTGTTCCCGACAGCGCGCCCATCGCCGCACTCGCCGCAAGCGCTACATAGCCCGCGCCTCCGGAAAAGCGCCCGACGGCCGCCATGATAATATTGATCAGATCCCGTATGACGCCAGTCTTCTCAAATATCACCGAAAAGCAGATGAATGCCGCTATCGTATAGAGCAGATAGGTGTTCGCAGCCGCAGATATGTATCTGAAAATATGCGGCAGACTGCCGGTTACAATCGTGAGTAGGAGAAAGGCCGCCGGTATCACCTCATACATGGGACGCCTGAATACAGTAAATCCAATCATCACGATCAATATCAAAATCCCAAAATAGAAGAACGCCGTCATCCTGTGCACCACCCATCGATCTCAAATAGTTCATCCACTCTTATATCTATTGCAAACAAATTATATACTTTGCAATAAATCGTGTCAAATATATAAATTCGATTACGGGCATCGAAATATGAGTAATGCAGGCGTACTTTTGTATTCCTCTCTGAGAACCCATGCCAAAGACAGCTGTCTCACAGGACATACCCGTTTTCCGGTTTTCTTAACAATTCGCCTATATTAACAGATACTCCTGGCGCTCTCCCGGTTTAATTTGCTGCCGCAATTCTGATTTTCGTCTCCTCGATAGAAAAAAGCGCCCTCAGCGCAGTCTCGAATTTTTCATCTTTTCGAGTATCTGCTCTGAGAAGCGCATGGCAGTCCCCTTCCCGGACTCTTTTTCATTTATCGCAATTCAATGCTGGAAAGCATCTCGTTCAGATCCGCTTCATAAACATTCTTTCCATTTTCCGTATAATACTGCATCTCGATGAGCAGACCGCCCCCGTCATTCAGACGGCAGAGATATGTTCTGCTGTAGATATCACCTTCACTCCAGGTGTCTTTCAGCTCGTTCATCTCCCCGGAGACTTCATCTTTGCCGAGGGTCACAGAGGAAGCATCTTCCCCCATCAGAGATGCGCGAATGTCATCGAAATACTCCGCGCCGACAGCGGACACACACAGATAGACCGAAGGTTTATCTCCTTCATATTTTTTCAGAGAGTAATCGTCGTATCCTTCCACCCTCCGGTATTCATACCGGTCGGCGTCATATCTCATAGCGTAACCGTAATCGCTAACTTTCACCGTAATCCCCTGTGCGGATTCCGCATCGACGTTTTCCCCTTCATCGTCCGGAGCCGGATCCTCTGCGCCGTCAGGGCGATCCGATCCTCCTTCTGCGGACAGCTGCGATTCCTCCGCTGAAGACAGTTGTGCCGGACTGTCTGTACCCGGGGGATTCTGGGCACCGTCCTCTCCGCATCCCGTAATAAGGACTGTCATGACCAGGAGCGCCGCCGCGGCACTGATGATTTTTTTCATAAAAACTCCTTTCCGGGACGCGATCGTACCCGGTTCTTCCGATCCTCAGCCCTTTCTATTTCAGATTTTCAGGATTGAGGCCTTTCAGTTCCGGCAGGACGAAAATACCGTCTTTGCGGATGAGCACATCGTCGAACCAGATCTCTCCGCCGCCGTAATCCTCCCGCTGAATGAGCACAAGATCCCAATGCACCGCGGACTTATTTCCGTTCGGCGCATCTTCATAAGAAGCGCCCGGCGTAAAATGAATACTTCCGCAGATTTTTTCATCGAAAAGCGTATCTTTCATCGGATGGAGCACATAAGGATTGACACCGATAGCAAATTCACCGAAATATCTGGCTCCTTCATCGGTGTCCAGCAGTGCATTGATCCTGACATCGTCGTTGGAGTGTGCCTCTACGATCTTCCCGTCCTCGATGCGGAAGACGATATTGTCATAGGTGAAGCCCTGCTCCAGGGAAACGGTGTTATAGGAAATTACGCCGTTGACCGAATTTTTTACCGGTGCGGTGTAGACCTCTCCGTCGGGGATATTGCACTCTCCCGCGCATTTGATCGCAGGAATTCCCTTGATAGAGAATGTCAGATCGGTTCCCGGAGATACGATGCGCACTTTATCCGTACGGTTCATCAGATCCACCAGAGGATCCATCGCTTCCGACATCTTCGCATAATCCAGCGTACACACGTCATAGTAAAAGTTTTCGAACGCTTCCAGACTCATATTTGACAGCTGCGCCATGGAATTGTTCGGGTAACGCATGATCACCCACTTCGTATGATCGACCCGTTCGTCGATAACCGGGCGCAGCATCTTGCTGTAAAGATTCAGCTTGTCCGACGGCACGTCGGAGAGCTCCGACGTATTGTCCGAGGCTCTTACCGCGATATAAGCGTCCATTCCTTTCATCTGATACATTTCGTACTCTCGCTGGAACTTCAGCTGTTCTTCGCTGCAGTTCATGATGATTTCCCGGTTCAGCGAGGCGTCGCTCAGCCCCAGATAAGGATATCCCCCGGCCTTGTACACCGCACGGATCAGTTCTCTGATCAGGGGCTTCGCCGAAGTTCCGATCTCTTCGATGAGAACTCGTTCGCCTTTCTGTACCCTGCAGGAATAATTGACAATCATGTCCGCAAACTTTTTATTTCTGTTATCCATTTTTCCACCTCTGTAGGGAGAATCGGGAAGAAAACAGGACTCTGCAAAATTCCCCTCTCTGCTCCGCGAATTCTCCATTTTTTCTCTTACCCCGAATACGGCTCCTGGTCCCTTTTCAGGTGTCTTATCCAGACCCGCGAAAGCAGGAAAGACGGCATCTTAAAGATATTTTACCATGTTGAGCGCCGTCTCGATCATATCCGAGAATCCCTTTTCACGTTCTTCCACCGTCAGGCGGCCTCCGGTGACAAAATTATCACTGACAGTCACCATCGCCAATGCATTTGCCCCCAGGCGCGCCGCGTTCATATACAAAGCCGCTGCTTCCATCTCCACCGCGAGAACTCCCATTTTCGACCATCTCTTCCAGGTATCCGGATCATCGTCGAAAAAGACGTCTACCGACACCACATTGCCGATCTTGACCGGATGAGACAATTCCTCCGCCGAATGATACGCCGCATGAAGAAGATGAAAATCCGCGCATGGAGAAAAGCTTCCCGGAAGATCGTAAGTGTACTGAAACCTGGAGTCTGTAGACGCCGATGAGGCGATTACGATATCTCCGAGGTTTACGTGCTCCTGATAAGAACCGGCGGAACCGATACGGATGATATTTCTGCAGCCGTAGACTTCGATCAATTCATGAGAATAGATTCCCATGGAAGGCATTCCCATACCGCTTCCCTGCACCGATACTCTCGTACCTTTATAAGTTCCCGTATACCCCAGCATATTTCGCACCTGGGTATAACATCTGGCGTCTTCGAGAAAATTCTCTGCGATAAACTTCGCTCTCAGAGGATCGCCGGGCATAAATACGATGTCCGCGATCTCCCCCTTTTCCGCGCCGATGTGTAATGATTCTGCCATTAGTATGTCTCCTTTTCTCTTTCAGATACTCCGCAGAAGCGGTTTCCTCAAAAAATCTCCTTCGCTTCCGGTCAGTCCAGTGTCTTTCCAAAAAATTCCGCCGTTTTTCTGATTTTCTTCATCAGGGCGTCAAAGCCTTCCGGAGTCATCGACTGAGGACCGTCGCAGAGCGCTGCTTCCGGATCGTTATGAACCTCGATCATGAGGCCGTCCGCACCGGCGGCGATCGCAGCCAGAGCCAGCGGTTCCACCATCCAGCGGATACCCGCGGCGTGGCTCGGATCGATGACGATCGGCAGATGAGTCATTTTCCGGAGCATCGGGATTGCGGAGATATCCAGCGTATTTCTCATAGAAGTTTCAAAAGTACGGATTCCTCTCTCACAGAGAATCACATTTTCGTTTCCGCCCGCCATGATATATTCCGCGCTCATGACAAGCTCTTCCAGCGTATTGGCCAGCCCCCTCTTCAGAAGCACCGTCTTTTTACATTTTCCCAGCGCTTTCAGGAGCTGAAAGTTCTGCATATTTCTGGCTCCTACCTGCACCACGTCGATCTCGTCGAAGAGCTCCAGATGCTCCGGCGTCATGATTTCCGTCACCACAGGAAGACCCGTGGCTTTTTTAGCCTCCAGCAGAAGCTTCAGACCGTTATTCTGCAGGCCCTGAAAAGCGTAAGGCGATGTTCTCGGTTTAAAAGCCCCGCCCCGCAGAAGACCTGCGCCGCTGTTTTTCACATCCTGAGACACTTCTACGATCTGCTCCTTTGACTCGATGGAGCAGGGACCCGCGATCACCTGAAAATGGCCGCCGCCGATCTTTTTCCCTCTGATATCGATTACCGTATCCTCCGGATGCATCTTGCGGTTCGCCATCTTATACGGCTCCTGAACGCGCATGACATCCTCGACTACCTCATTGGCCCTCAGATAATCATCCTCGAGAATCGACGTATCGCCGACAAGCCCCCAGAGTTCCGTTCCCACGCCCTTAGATTCGTGGATATCAAACCCGAGAGCCTTTAATCTTCCTTTCAGTACGGCCTTTTTTTCCGCATCTGCTTCCTGTCTGAGTTTAATGACCATATTTTTCCTCCGTATCCTTTTGAAAAAGAGCCGTCTCCGGCCGCACCGCAGTTCTGCCTGCAGGCAGAACCGGATATCACGGCAGTCAGAGACAGCTCTTCGCACTCATCTTTTTATTGATTCTTCCTTTATTACAGGGTCACGTTCTTTTCACCTTCGTCGACCTCCGCTTCCTGAAGCTTCGCCACCAGCTGACCGGAAACCACCTGATCTCCCTGCTTCACGTAGATCTTGTCGATCGTGCCGTCTACCGCGGAGATAATATTTGTCTCCATCTTCATCGCCTCGATGATCGCGATCGGCTGTCCTGCAGCGACCTCTTCCCCTTCCTTGATAAGAACCTTGACGATGTTGCCCGGAATATTTGCTCCGATTTCCAGATCGCTGTCCGGATCCGCCATGAGGATCGACTGCTTGGAAGCCTTGGTCACAGCCGCCTTATCCTTAATCAGAATCTGGCGCATGAGACCGTTCACCTGGAACGTAAGCTCTCTGTTTCCATCTTCGTCGGCGTCTTTGATTTCCACCAGTTTAATCACGAGAATCTTGCCCTCGGAAATCTTAACCTCACCGATGGACCCTTCCATAATGCCGTGGAAGAAGATGTCGCTGTCCACATAGCGGAAGAAACGGCCTTCTTTTTTCATCGCCGTAAGATAATCTTCGAATACCTTCGGATACAGCGCATAGCTGATGGCATCCTGATCGGTAGGCTCGATGTCAAATTTGCTCTTCAGCTCCGCCTTGATAGCGTCAAAATCTTCGTCCGGAAGAAGTTCGCCAGGTCTGCATGTGATCGGCTTCTTACCCTTAAGAACCAGATCTCTCAGCTTTTCAGGGAAACCGCCTTCCGGCTGCCCCATCATACCTTCAAAATAGGATACGATAGAGTCCGGGAAGTCCATACCGGCCGCTTTTTCATAGATATTCTCCGGCGTCAGATCGTTCTGAACCATGAAAATCGCCATATCTCCCACCGCTTTGGAAGAAGGAGTTACCTTGATGATATCGCCCAGCATTTCGTTTACTTTGATGTACATTTCCTTCACATCCTGGAACTTGTGCTCCAGACCGAAGCTGGCAACCTGCGGTCTCAGGTTGGAATACTGACCGCCCGGGATTTCATACTTGTAAATTTCCGCCGTACCCGACTTGAGCTCCGATTCGTAGTCCTCGTAAACCGGACGAACCGCGCCCCAGTACGTGGAAATCTGCTGCAGACCGTCGATATCCATGCCGGTAGCCCGCTCGGAGAATTCCAGCGCTGCTACAGTAGAATTGAGCGCCGGCTGGCTCGTCAGACCGGCCATGCTGTCAAACGCCGCATCGACGATATCCACGCCAGCCATAGCGGCCATCATCAGCGTAGCCCCGCCGTTGCCGCTGGTATCGTGGGTATGTAAATGAATCGGTACGGAAATCTCATTTTTCAGCGCGGAAACCAGCTTATGCGCTGCGATCGGTTTCAGAAGGCTGGACATATCTTTGATCGCGATCATATGTGCGCCGCGCTTTTCCAGTTCCTTCGCTTTATTTACATAATACTCAAGCGTATATTTATCTCTTCTCTCATCGAGAATATCGCCGGTATAGCACATCGTAGCTTCTACGATCTTTCCCTGATTGCCGACTTCGTCCATCGCTACCGCCATGCCGTCGATCCAGTTGAGGGAATCGAAGACGCGGAACAGATCGATGCCGGATGCCGCCGCTTCTTTGATGAATTTGCGCACCACATTATCCGGATAACTCTTATAACCTACCGCATTCGCGCCCCGCAGAAGCATCTGGAAAAGGATATTCGGAATCTTCTCCCTCAGAGTCTCCAGTCTTTCCCACGGATTTTCCTTGAGGAAACGATACGCCACGTCAAATGTCGCACCGCCCCACATTTCCAAGGAAAACAGATCCTTGCCGTATACCGCCAGCGCCGGAGCGATGCGCTCCATATCGACGGTACGCATTCTGGTCGCCATCAGAGACTGCTGTGCGTCTCTCATCGTGGTATCCGTGAAAAGCAGCGCCTTCTGCGCCAGAACCCAGTCAGCCAGTCCTTTCGCGCCTTTCTCATCGAAGATCTGCTTGGTACCTCTCAGCGTCGCAGGATCCACATCGACCTCGGGAACGTTCGGTATATCCGCAGGAGGATTTTCCCATTTTACCTCGTTTACCACTTTGTCGCCCAGGAAACGGAGAACCTTAGACTCCGTATCTTCACCGGTATATACATTGAGGAGATCCGGATTGTTGTCGATGAATCCCGTATTGCATTCCCCTGCCCGGAAAGTCGGATGATTCAGCACATTCAGAAGGAAGTTTCTGTTTGTCTTTACCCCTTTGATCTTCAGCTCGCCCAGCGCTCTGACCGCTCTGGAAGCCGCTACGTCAAAGTTTCTTCCGAAGGAAGTGATCTTCACCAGGAGACTGTCATAATACGGCGTGATGACAGCTCCGGTAAATCCGTTGCCGCCGTCCAGACGGATGCCGTTTCCGGAACCGGTGGCATAGAATTCGATCTTACCGGTGTCCGGTGCAAAAGCGTTGGTCGGATCTTCCGTGGTGATTCGGCACTGAATTGCAGCGCCCCGCGGTACGACAGCATCCTGATTCGGAATTCCCACCTCGTCGGAATCCAGCGGATATCCCTCGGCGATAAGAATCTGTGACTGTACGATATCGATTCCCGTCACCATTTCGGAAACGGTATGCTCCACCTGGATACGCGGATTCATTTCGATAAAATAATGGCTGCCGTGCTTGTCCACGAGGAACTCCACGGTACCCGCACTGCGGTAATTGACGTGTTTTGCCAGTTTGATCGCATCATCGCACATCGCCTGTCTCTGTTCCTCGGTAATCGTCAGAGCCGGGGAAAATTCCACGACCTTCTGATGACGGCGCTGAATCGAACAGTCTCTCTCGTAGAGATGCACGATATTGCCGTACTTATCGCCCAGCACCTGAACTTCGATATGTTTCGGCTCTTCCAGATACTTCTCGATAAAGATATCGTCGATGCCGAAAGCTTTTCTCGCTTCGCTCTGCGCGTTATTGAATTCGGTAATCAGATCTTCCGGATTTCTTACGATACGCATCCCGCGTCCGCCGCCGCCGGCAGACGCTTTCAGCATAACCGGATAACCGCAGAATTCAGCGAATTTCTTTGCGTCTTCTTCGGATTTAATCGCCTCTTCCACGCCCGGAATCGTCGGGACGCCGACCTCATGAGCTACCAGTTTCGATTTGATCTTATCGCCCAGCTGCTCCATCATCTCGTGAGTCGGTCCGATAAATTCGATACCTGCGTCTTCGCACTGCTTTGCAAAATCACTGTTCTCGGAAAGGAATCCATAACCCGGATGAATTGCGTCCGCGCCTTTCGCCTTCGCGAGATCTATGATTTCGTTGATGCTCAGATAGGCATCTACAGGACCTTTTCCCTTGCCGATCTGATAAGACTCGTCGGCCTTCGTCCGGAAAAGAGCGTTTTTATCTTCTTCAGAATAAATCGCGACCGTTCGGATACCGAGCTCGCCACAGGCTCTGAATATTCTGATCGCAATTTCGCCTCTGTTCGCCACGAGGATCTTTTTAAACTTCTTCATTTTATTTATCCCCCACATGTTATAAATAACTTAACTATCTGCTATAACTTGCTGTCTTACATTTCTTTCTCTGTCAATTCTCTGAGCTTGTTCAGAGCGTCGTACAGACCGCCGACACTGTCGATAAGACCTGCTTCCACGGCTTCTTTTCCGTAGAGTATGGTCCCCACATCGTTGGCCATATCGTTCTTGGCGCTCATCAGCTCGGCAATCACATCCCGCTGCGCTCCGGACGTCTTGACGATAAAGTCCGTAATCCGCTCCTGCATCCGGCGGAAATACTCATAAGTCTGTTCCGCGCCGATCACAAGACCGGTAGTGCGAACCGGATGAAGTGTCATCGCCGCACTGGGAGCGATAAAGGAATAATCCGCCGAAGTGGCCAGCGGAATACCGATACTGTGGCCGCCGCCCAGCACCAGAGACACGGTGGGCTTGGAAATGGACGAAATGAGTTCCGCCAGAGCCAGCCCTGCCTCCACATCACCGCCTACGGTATTCAGAACGATCAGAAGTCCCCGAATTTTCGGATTCTCCTGCACCGCGATGAGCTGCGGAATCATATTCTCATACTTGGTGGTCTTGACATCGGATGCCAGAACATTGTGCCCTTCGATGCTGCCGATAATCGTCAGATATTGAATATCGGAATCGAAATCGAACGCGTTTTTCAGACAGCCGAAATCGTCGATGGAATTTTTTGTATTGATCTCCTGGTTTTCTGCTTCACTGTACATAATATATACCTCCCAAAGGATATTATGACGCAGCAGGACAGGAAATATTCTGTCTGATTCGCCCGCATATTCCACAGAACCGGCGCTTACTGCGCCGGCCCCGGAGATAAAGTGCGGCCGTTCTCCTTTCCTAAAAAACGAGTTTTTCCGCGATATAATCTTTTACGTCGCCCATCGGGATGCGAATCTGCTCCATCGAATCCCGGTCTCTTACCGTGACGCAGCCGTCGTTTTCCGTATCCGGATCCACCGTGATACAGTAAGGCGTACCGATCTCATCCTGTCTTCTGTATCTCTTGCCGATGCTGCCCGGAAGATCGTAATCCACAGAGAAATACTTCGCCAGCTCATCTCTGAATTCTTCGGCTTTCTCCGCCTGTTTTTTCGTCAGCGGAAGAACTGCCGCCTTATACGGAGCCAGAGCCGGATGGAAATGCAGTACCGTTCTCGTATCCTCTTTGCCGTTGGCGCCTTCGATGGTCTGCTCGTCGTAAGCTTCCACCAGGAATGCCAGCGTCACTCTGTCCGCGCCGAGAGACGGCTCGATGCAGAACGGAATAAATTTTTCGTTTGTCACAGGATCCTGATATGACATATCCTGACCGGAAAATTCCTGATGCTGTCTCAAATCGTAATCCGATCTGTGAGCGATGCCCCAGAGTTCCCCCCATCCGAACGGGAACAGATACTCGATATCTGTCGTCGCCTTACTGTAATGCGAGAGCTCCTCCGGAGAATGATCTCTCAGTCTCATATGTTCGTCGCTGATGCCCAGATCTCTCAGGAACTGAGGGCAGAAACCGCGCCAGTAATCGAACCATTCCATGTCGGTGCCTGGAGCACAGAAAAATTCCAGTTCCATCTGTTCGAACTCTCTGGTTCTGAATGTAAAATTCCCCGGTGTAATCTCGTTTCGGAAAGATTTTCCTATCTGGGCGATACCGAAAGGAAGCTTTTTTCTCGCGCTTCTCTGAACGTTCTTGAAATTCACAAAAATTCCCTGCGCTGTCTCAGGTCTGAGATAGATCTGAGCTGTGCTGTCTTCCGTCACGCCCTGAAACGTCTTGAACATCAGATTAAACTGACGAATCGGCGTGAAATCGACGCTGCCGCAGGTCGGACACTTGATTCCCTTTTCCGCCATGAAAGTTTCCATCTGTTCGTTTGTCCAGCCGTCGACTACCTGATCGATGCCGTGTCTGTCAAAATATTCCTCGATCAGCTTATCCGCCCGGAATCTCTCGCGGCATACCTTGCAGTCCACCTGCGGATCATTGAAGTTTCCCACATGGCCGGAAGCTTCCCACGTCTTAGGATTCATCAGAATCGCGGAATCCAGACCTACATTGTATCTGGACTCCTGAATAAATTTCTTTCTCCAGGCCGCCTTGACATTATTTTTGAGTTCCACTCCGATCGGACCGTAATCCCAGGTATTCGCCAGGCCGCCGTAAATTTCGGAACCCGGGAATACAAAACCTCTGGATTTTGCCAGAGCTACGATTTTGTCCATAGAATATTCCCTGTGCTGAATCTTAGTGCTCATTTCTCTTAAATCTCCCTATAGTAATATTTTATATCGGAAAAACCTTTCCAATGAAGCTGCGTCCTGCCGCTACAGCCCTCTCGGAGCGGCTCTTCATGCTTTTTATTCCCGCGGCGGCAGAAGACGCTGCGTGCATAAGACAAAACACCACACGGACGGCGCCGCCCGGTTTCTACGGGCATTCTTGTCCTGTATGGTATTTTATCACGTTTCCAGCCATTTTGGTATACTTGCATAATTGTATACTTTTCTTTTTGAGATACAAACCTGTAAAATACGCTGCAGTTATTCCATTCGGCCGGCGTTTGTCTCCGCCGGCCGCAGTCTCAGATACATAAAAACCCCGCCGGCCCGGTCTTTGAACATCCGCCGGCCCCGCCGGCGATCTTCCCTCCGGGAAAAGCGGCAAAGCCCCGCGGAACCGCTTTTTTCATGAAACAGCAGGGCTGCCCGGACTATTCAAAAAAACGAAATCTGTTTTTTTTCGCCTTGTAATCTTCGATGGTTTCTTCAAACTTCTCGCCGGCCTCATCGAACTTATCTCTCACGGTATCCGCCGCATCTTCCATATGATTTTTTACGGCATCCGCTGTTTCTTCCATATGATCTTTTACGGAGTCCGCCTTGTCTTTGACCTTGTCGCTTGCCGCTTTGGCGGCATTTTTCGCCTTATCTGCAGCGGCTTCTGCAGTATCCGCCGCCGCTCCGGCAATTTTTTCCGCTTTTTCTTTCGCCGCGTCTTTCAGTTCTCCGACTCTTTCCGCAGCTTTCTCCGTCTTATCTTCCGCTTTTTCGGCAATTTCCTCCGCCTTTTCAGCGATTTTTTCGGCCTGATCCTCCGCTTTTTCCGCGAATTCTCCCGCCTTTTGCGCAGTCTTTTCCTTCAGTTCGCCAAACCTGGAATCAAAAGATTCACAGACAGATACATCTTCCTCCTGATCGAACACGCTGTCGTCGAAATCATCGAAATTGAAGTAATCGTCGTCCTCAAATTCATCGAATTCTTTTTTCATCTTGCCGATGACCGACGAAGCCTTTTCTTTTACCTGCGAAAACGCATCCTCGCCCTTTTCTTTCAGATCATCGGCGATCACCGAATAATTGGATTTCACATCGTCGAAAGTCTCCGCCGCCTTGTGACTGAGATTTACCACCTCGCCGTTATCTTTAACCAGTTCGATGGTGCACTTCGTGCCCAGAGCCGCGATGACAGATACCAGAGTGACCCACGGAACGAATACGATTCCCAGGATTCCCACATTGACCGGAAGATTCACCACCGTGCTGTCGTCTTTTTTTACGAGAATCTTAGAGATATTCCCTTTCTTCACCAGGGCTTTGATCTTTTCCACAATCTGAGAGGCCTGATCTCCGGCTTTTGTCTTCGGAACGATATCGATTTCCTCTTCGATCATGATGATAGCGTCCACCACGCTGCCGCCCGCTTTTTCGAGAGCAGCTTTCGCTTCTGCGTAACTTACGCCGGTACGATCTTTCACCAGTTCAATTTTTTCAAGCGTAATCTCCATTTTAACACCGCCTTTTTAAATTAGATAGCTTTCACTTTTTAATTTATTTATATCCAGATGATAGGATATGTAATCCCGCAAAATAGACTTCAGACAGTCATAAATTCCGTCGTTGAGTGCCAGATTTTCAAATACGCTAATCTCATTATCCCGAATGGATTTTAATATTCTGATTATATCAAATTCCATGTTATAAAGCAATCGCTTGTTTACACTGCCTGAATTTGCGCAGTCTTCACAGATCAGTCCCCCGTCTGCCACTGAAAAACTCCCTTGAGGCGGCGTGACCGGAACTCCGCATCTGACGCAGCCGTCCAGACCGGGCATAAATCCGCAGGTGTCCAGAGCTTTCCACTGATAAATCAGAATCAGAGATTCCGGTTTTGTCTTCCGCCTTTCCAGAAGACGCAGGAACTCTACCAGAAGTTCAAAGAGCTTTTCGTTCGGCTGATTTTCCATGATCAGACGATCGGTAAATTCTAAGATATAGGATGCCAGCATATACTTGTCGATATCCTCTCCAATTTTAAAATAACTGTTCAGCGTTTCAGCCGCATTGACATTGCAGCTCTTTCCTCCGAAAAACAGTTCATATCTTCCATGGGTAAATACCCGCAGCGCCAGAGAGGATTTGTTTTTGCCGTTAAGCCGTATGCTGGTGCCTGCGCTGATCTTTCCGAACTTCCTCGTAAACAGCACGAGCATGCGCCTGTCGTCCGGAAGACGCGTCTGTTTTAAGATTATTCCGTCGGTCTCGGTGATCATCTGCGGTTCGCCTTCCTTCCAACATTTTTTCACCGCCGCTTCCGCGGCGCTCTCCGCTCCGTCTGTTTTCGTTCTGTCTCTTCGATCCGGGAACATCCGTTTTTCGCCCCGAACCGCCTCGCTCCCCGCAATTCACTGTGAATCGCTACTGATTGTCATTTTTATAACCGAAATTTCCGATGGCGATATCATTTTCCCGCCAGTTTTCTTTCACTTTTACCCACAATTCCAAAAATACCTTGGAACCGATCAGCGGCTCGATATCCAGCCGGGCTGCTTTGCCGATTCCCTTGAGTTTTTTTCCCTGAGCGCCGATGATAATCCCCTTGTGAGACGCTTTTTCGCAGTAGATCACCGCGCTGATATTCGTACAGTTTTCCGCCTCTTCATACTGCTCGATTTCCACCGCGACGCCGTGGGGAACCTCTTCATTCAGATAGAGAAGCGTCTTTTCCCGGATGATCTCCGACACGAGAAACCGCATGGGATTGTCGGTAAACATGTCTTTCGGAAAATACATCGGTCCCTCGCCGATAAACGGACGAATCTTTTCCACACAGACCCCTGTATTCTGTCCCTTCAGTGCGCTGACTCCGACGATCTCATCGAACACTCCGGAAGCTTCGTATTCTTCGTAAATTCCCCGGTATTCCTCCGGCCCGATCAGATCGATTTTATTGATGATGAGTATTTTCGGCGTCTTTTTAATTTTCTTCAGCAGCTCCAGGATATATCGGTCTCCGGGACCTTTTGAGAGACTGTCGTCCACAAGAAATAGAATGACATCCACCTCGTTCAGCGTATTCACCGCCGTATTCGTCAGATAAGAACCCAGTTTATTTTTGGGTTTGTGAATTCCCGGCGTGTCGATAAATACGATCTGGCACTCATCATCGGTATAAATTCCACGGATCGCATTTCTCGTGGTCTGCGCTTTATTAGAAGTGATAGCGACTTTCTCGCCTATGATCGAATTCAGCAGCGTCGACTTGCCTACATTGGGACGTCCTATAATCCCTACAAAACCTGATTTCATTCTCGTTCCTTTCCAAATTCCTCTCGCGTCTTACCGCGTCAGTCCGATCTTTTCCATGACATACTCTTCTCTGATGCGCATCTGCCGTTTTTCCTCTTCTTCCATATGATCGTAGCCCAAGAGATGGAGGATGCTGTGAACAAAGAGATAGAGCAGTTCCCTTTCATAAGAATGTCCGTATTCCTCCGCCTGACGCCGGGCCACCCGGCCGCAGATCACCACATCGCCCAGACAGATCTCTTCTTCGTTGTCCAGTTCGCGGAGATCGTCATATTGGGGAAAAGAGAGAACGTCAGTCACCGCATCTTTATCCCGATAAGCGGCGTTTAACCTCCGGATCTCCTCCTCATCCGCAAAAGAAAAACTCACTTCGCAGAAATCGGGATCCAGTCCCTCTTCTCCGACACAGATCTCCGCCGCCTCTGTCATCTGTCGTACGAGCTTTTCTGCAACATCGATTTCTTCGTCAAAAATAATATTCACCGGTATGATTACTCCTCTGTTTCCTCATAATATCTGTCGTAAGCGTCGATAATCCTCCGGACCAGAGGGTGACGAACCACATCGTTCTGCCTGAGATAGGAGAAAGAGATGCCCTTCACATCCTGCAGAATCCGTTCCGCTTCCCGCAGACCGGAAGACTTTTTTTTCGGCAGATCGATCTGTGTGATATCGCCGGTCACTACGGCTTTTGATCCGAATCCCAGACGGGTGAGAAACATTTTCATCTGTTCCCGCGTGGTGTTCTGCGCTTCGTCCAGTATGATAAAGGAGTTGTCCAGAGTCCGGCCTCTCATATATGCCAGAGGAACGACTTCGATCGCTTCTTTTTCCTTGAGTCTCAGCGCGGAATCTCTGCCCAGAATATCGAAAAGCGCGTCGTAAAGCGGACGGAGATACGGGTCGACCTTCTCCTGAAGATCTCCCGGGAGAAAGCCCAGACTTTCCCCCGCTTCCACCGCCGGCCGGGCGAGAATAATTTTCTCCACTTCCTTATTTTTAAAAGCGTGGACCGCCATCGCCACCGCCAGATAAGTCTTTCCCGTTCCCGCCGGTCCTATGCCGAATACGATGTCATTGTGTCTGATATTATCGGCATAGGCGATCTGTCCCAGCGTCTTTGCGCGGATAGGCCTGCCCCTGTGGGTAAAACAGATAATATCGCTCTTCACATTACTCTTACGGTAAGTCTGTCCCTCTTTATTCAACTCCAGCACGTATTCCGTCTTCTGAGCGTCCAGATCTTCCTGGCGATCCAGAATCCAGAGAAAATCGAGGACGGCGCTCTTCGCCTTTTCCGTATCGCCGCCCCGGATAATCAGCTCGTCGCCCCGCTGAACGATATCCGAACCGAAAGCCTCCCGTATCTTTTCCGCGTTGTGATCACCGCTTCCAAAGATGACCGCATTATCCTGCGCATCCTCAATTTTCATTCTTATCTCATTCGTGTCTGCTTCACGTTCCCGCAAATTCAGTCTCCTTTTCGTGTCCTATATTCTCAGAAATCTCGAGTGATATTCTACATCTTATTATATTTTCTTCTTCTGAAAACTTCAAATCTTTCTTGATGATTTCTATTTTTTCCGGTATTTTCTCCCGGATATATTTTCTCACCGCTTTTTCTACGAGCTTTGTCATATCTTCTTCGCTGAATTTGCCTTTTGCAAATTGCGTCTCCAACGCGTAGACCACCACAGCGGTCACGTCGCCCTCCGCTTTGACATAGGTCACAAGGTCATTACGGGATTCATCGTACGTGGTATTATTCGCACGGACCGCCGAGCTGATCAGCACGTCCCCGGCCTGTACATAATCGCCTTCTTTCACCATCTGCGTTCCGTGACGGGTGATGACTTCTTTAATATACCCCGATTTTGAAGCGACAATATCACGAGGACTGTCGGAAATATCTTTTTCTTCCTGAGTCTTCTCTCCGGAAGCCGTCTCGACAACGGCCAGAGCGCCTTTTATATCCAGTCCGGTCCAGGTGAGCTCCGGAAATTTCTGATAGAGAGCCATTTTTATGCTCTCCTCGTCTACCTGTGATTTCCGGCAACCGGGATACAGGCCGTGATCCGCGAGAACTTCTGCGATTTCACTCTCAGGAATTCCACCGTCCCCCTGAATCCGGAGCTCTGCGATAAACGACTGCTGAAGAAACAAAATGACAGCAAAACAGACAGCTCCCGCGAAAAGTCCTTTTCTTCCCGCTATACGCCGCAGGAAAGGGACCACGCCCTCCGTCCTGAGCACCTCTGTGCGGTAACGGGCTCCCAACAGTTCTCTCAGCCGCGGCACGTCCGATGTCCTCAGCGTCAGACAGATCGTCGTCTCATCCAAGACTCTCACGCTGCGTACCGGAATACCTCCCGCCGCTGCGATATTCAAAACACCTTCCGTTCCGAAGCCTTCCACAAAGAGCTCAGAAGAATCCAGAAAAAAAATAATCGTAGCCGGCCGTTCTTCTCCCCCGCCTCTTCTCTTTCGGCCCATTCTATTTCATCCTTTCCGATCCCTTTGACTCCCCATTCTTCTTTCTTTTTTTCTCCGCAGAGGAACGCTTTCCTTCTGTTTTCTGCGGCCGTATGAACTCGACGCCGGTGAAATCACCGCACAGTTCGATCCGCTCATCGCAGAGAGTCTCTACACAGATATCGTTTCCGAGAATACTGATATAGCCTTCAGATGTTTCCAATGTCACGATATCGCAGGACAAGACATAGATTTTTTTCACACTGTCCACCACTGCATATCTGCCGCTGACCAGCACCCGCGGCATCTTCATGCCGAAATCATTCAGGATTTCGCTTCTTATCGAATTTTCGTTCATCCTATTTATCCCCATCCGTTTCCTGAAGAAATGCGAAAACCCGGCAGTCAGAGAACGTCTCTCACATTACCTGCACCATCTCCCCGCTGCCGACATTCTTTCTTACTATTTATATGTTCCCGCGGGGATTTTTATTTCGTCAAAAAAGAATTTTCAGGTCTGTTTTGAGACGGTTCCTCCTATCGCAGAAAACTCCGTTCCCTCTTCGGATCCCGTTCCGGCGCTGAGCCCCTTCAAAAACAAAAAGAGCGGAAAACCTGATATTTTCCACCCTTTTTCACAGAAAAAACCATTTAATTTATCAAGGATACAAATTCATCTTCGACCGGCCCGTCTCTTTTCACACATTCTCTGCCCGATAATCTGCGAAAAAACGCCGCAGCGGCGTTCCGTTGAAAGGATTTCCGCGGAAATCCGCACAGCCGCCGGACGGATCTCTTCTTCGGGGCCTTTCCTTTACCGTCTCTGCAACAGGAAGCGAACAGCGGAGAAACATGCGAACAACACCAGATCGGTCACTACGATCCCGGCGCCCGCCGGTGTTCCGTACAGAAAGGATAAAATCAATCCCACCGCAAAACTGATCACAGACAAAATCAGGGAACACAGCGTCACGCTGCGAAATGTCCGGCAAATTCGCATCGCAGTCAGCGGAGGAAAGATAATCAGCGCAGAGATCAGCAGAGCACCCATCATTCTCAGCCCCAGAACGATAGTGAGCGCCGTAGACAGAGCGACCATCGTATTGTAAAGATCTGCCCGAACCCCTGTGGCCTTCGCAAAGGTCTCGTCGAAAGTCACCGCAAAAATCCTGTGATAAGACAGAGTAAAAAACAGAATAACCGCAACCGACAATACGGCGCTCATCACAACATCTGAGCAGCTCAGCGCCAATATGCTGCCGAACATATAATTGGAAATATCCGTATTGATGCCTCCGTTTACCGACACCGCCATGATTCCTATCGCAAGAGAACTGGTAGAAATCAGAGCGATCGCCGCATCTGCCTTCAGTTTTCCGTTTCCGCTGACGCGCAGAAGAATAAACGCCGCCGCAACTACGACGGGAACTGCGAGCTTCAGCGGAGCGATCCCTGCGACGGTAGCTACCGCCAGCGCACCGAAACCGACATGAGACAGACCGTCTCCGATCATCGAATATCTGCGCAGCACCAGCGTAACCCCAAGAAGCGCGCAGCACACCGATACCAACAGTCCTACGACGAACGCATTAACCATAAACGGATAAGAAAATAAGTCCGATAATACCGTCATCTCGCCGCTCCTTCCGTTTGAAACAAATCGTAATAAGAACTATTCCGATATTCGTCCATCGTACCGAAAAAATAATCGTTGTGGCGAAGATGAAGAATTTTGTCTGCATGGGACAGAGCCTCTCTCATATCATGCGATACCATCACGATAGTCATGCCGTCCTCTCTGTTCAAACGCCCTATCAGCTCATACATATCTGCCGTCACGATAGGATCCAGACCGGAGACCGGTTCATCGAGAATGAGAAGACTCTCCGCCGCACACAGCGCTCTGGCCAGAAGGACTCTCTGCTGCTGACCGCCTGACAGCTCGCCGTAGGACCTCGCTGCAAGATCATAAATCCCCAGTTTTTCCATATTATATCTGGCTTTTTTCTTTTCTCGCGCGGAATAAAAAGGTCTCATTCCCATGTGATTGAGACAGCCCGAAATCACCACTTCGCGTACGGAGGCGGGAAAATCGCGCTGTCTGCCGCTCTGCTGCGGAAGGTAGCCGATTTCATTGCGGCAAACGCCCTCACCGTACTCGATCTGTCCGCTGTGAGCTTTTACAAATCCCAGAATTCCCTTCACCAGAGTGCTTTTTCCGGATCCGTTTTCTCCCACGATACAGAGATAATCGCCCTTTTCAATCTGAAAAGTCAGCCCCGACACCACCTCTCGTCCTTCATATGACAACGTTACATTTTTGCAGTCGATATATACCATCAGTTCAGCGCCTCCTTCAGACGGACTAAATTCTTTTCCATCAAGCTGAGATACGTTTCGCCATTGTCAAAATCCTCCTTGGACAGATTATGGCAGGAGTAGAATATCCGGACCTCAGCGCCGGTTCCTTCGCTGATGACAGATGCGATATTGCCATTGCTGAGATCCTGCCGAAACACCACCGGAATTTCATTTTCCGACACATAATCGATGAGATAAGCTACCGTTTCCGCCCCCGCTTCCGAATCTGCGGCGCAACCGCGGTAAGCCGCCTTGTATTCCAGTCCGAATTCTTTTACAAAGTAAAGCAGAGGAAAACGATCTCCGAATACGATGGTCTTTCTTTGTGCATTATCTACAACATTTTGAAATGATTCCTTCAGAGTAGAAAGTTTCTGCAGATAATCTTCTGCATTTTTTCTGTAAATTTCAGCATTCGTCTGATCCATCTCACACAGCGTATCCCGGATGGCACAGACGATAGCCGCCGCATTGTCCAGAGAAGTCCAGACGTGTTCGTCATATTCCGTCTCTTCCTCGTCGTGCTCGTCCTTCCCGAAGAATTCCGGAGTCCACATTCCTTCCTCGGTTTCCTCCTCCGCCTTCTCACAGCAGTCCAGCATGGAGATGACTCTCCGCCCCTTCGAATCTGCGGCATTCAGAATGCGATCGGCCCACTCCTCCGATTCACCGCCCGCATAGATAAAGAGGTCGCACTCATAGACATCGATAATATCCTGGGGCGCGGGCTCATAGTGATGTACGTCAGCGCCGGGCCGTATCAGCATTGAAACATCCGCATAATCGCCCGCGATCTGCCGGACAAAATCATACTGCGGAAAAACAGTGCAGACAATCTGCAGTTTTTCCGCCGCGCTGTCCGGCGAAACTGTGTCCCCGCTTTGCATCTCTTCTTCAGATCCGCCGGAACCTCCGGTTCCAAAACATCCCGACAGCAGTGAAACCGCGGCAGCGATCAGCAGGAAAGTTATAATTATCTTTTTAGTTTTCACCGAATAACCCACCCTCCGATTGTTTTCCATCCTATGTTGAAATATGTCTGCGGCGCAGAATGTGCCCGCCGATTTCTTTGATTCTATCACCGGCAGTAACATACGTCAATTACATATTTTCCATTTTTTTTATATTCATTTTTTGTTAAATAAATATCACATTTGTGTATCTGCACAAAAGGTACTTCTGATTTATCTGCTTTTTTTCCGGGATTTTTCAGGAAATAAGAGTTTCATTTTTCTCCCTAATTTTACAGATATCATTGCCCCCGGTCATCCCGCCGTCTGCCAGCTTTAAAAAACAGCGCGAAAAAACAGCGGCCATAGAAATGACCGCTGCTTCATACAAATATGATCCGGAATCTCTTGCAGATCGCAATGGATCAGATTCCTGTTTCTTCTCTTTCTTATTTTGCTTCTTTCGCATCCATAAGAGCGGAGAGACCACCCCAGTTTTCCTGGAAGATTTCAGCCGGCATGAGCTTAGGGCCGCCTTCCGGAATGATCGGAGCGAATTCCATGTTCGGAAGGATATCTTTTTCGATATCAACGCCAGGAGCGATTTCGATCAGCTTAAGGCCTTCCGCGCAAGATTCAAATACGCATCTCTCCGTGATATAGAGAGCCGGCTTACCGTTCTTCACTGCTAAAGGAGCATCGTAAGCGATCTGTTCGGACTTCTTAACGAACTTCTTGAGCTGACCTTCCTGATCGATAACGAGCTTGCCGTCTTCGATATGCTCTTTTAAGCCTTTCGCTGTGAAAGTACCGATGAAGCAAGCTTTCTTAGCGCCTGCAGTGATGTTTGTAAATCCGCCTACGCCGAGAGTTACGCCGTTGAGTTTGGATACGTTGATGGAACCGTCTTCCTGTGCTTCGGACAGACCGAATACACCGAAGTCAAGGCCTGTGCCGTCAAACCAGTCGAAGTGATCCTTCTGGTCAGTGGAGCATTCGTTATTGAAGTGGCATCCGAAGAGCGGGCCGCCGCCAGGAACGCCGCCTACCGAACCGGATTCGGAAATCATAGTGATGGAATCCATTTCGCCTTCTTCCGCGAGCACGCCGCCGCAGAACGTAGGAAGACCGATACCGAAGTTACACATCATGCCTCTTTCGATTTCCATAACAGCTCTTCTGATGATAATCTTCTTAGGATCGAAAGGCATTACTCCGATAGCGTCTACAGGCACCTTCAGCTGACCGTTGAGACCCATCCAGAAATTATCGTCTCTGTCGCCGTTATTTGTAAGCGCACGGCCGATCTGACCCGGATAGTTACCTACTACGATATAGTCGACGAGATTTCTGCCTACCTTAACGAGCTTCGGATTTAAGCTTCCGCCCTTAGCGACTCTTTCCACTTCGATAATAACTTTACCGCCGCAAGCTTTAGCCGCACGTGCAACTGCGCCTAACTCGAGGTTTAAGCATTCGTTTTCTACAGTAACGTTTCCGTTTTCATCTGCAGTTGTCGCTCTCATGATACCGAAGTCAATCTTAGGAATGCTGTAGAATAAGTATTCTTCGCCCATAAAATCAGGAACATATTCTACGAAAAGTCTCTCTCCCTTAGCCTTCTGTGCTTCGTCATACGCTTTTGCACTTGCATTAAGAGCACCGCCGTCGAAACGTGCGTCCATGAATGTACCGAGACCAGTCTTTGTCAGTACGCCAGGCATACCTCTGCCGATTTCAGTATACATCTGGAGCATAGAACCTAAAGGCATATACCAACCTGGAAGCTTATCGTCTTCGATCATCTTCGCAATTTTCGGTGTAGTGGATTCATGAGAAGAAATATCGAGAGCGAGCAGACCTTCATGAGCCCAGCAGTTACCTGCACGGAAACCAGCTGCATGAACATTGATCATGTTTGCCGGATGTCCTGTTTCTAAGAATCTCTTTTCAACTGCTTTACCGATTAATTCAGGCCAACCTTCGCTACCGAAAGATACGCCGACTACGCAGCATCCATCGAAGAACAGTTCGGCTGCTTCTGCTTCCGTAATAAACTTAGCCATTTGTTTTTCTCCTTTGCCTGACGCCATCAGAATTTACGGCGTCCACTCTTAACAATACTTACTTTAACACTCTTAAACAAGCCGCCCGCAGATTAAACCAATATACGAAGCGACTGTATTTTATACGAAACCCATATAAAATGAACTGATACACAATAATGTACAATGATAAAACTACCTATTGCAGATCCATTGTATATAGCTTATCACATCTTGTATAAAATTAGGCAATTTTTGTACAATATTTCACGCAGCGCACAAAATATTTTTACTTATGGCAGTAAGACCACTTACTTTTTTGTTTGCTCTAATTCTCTTTAAACAATATACTCTATGATATATCGTTTGTCAATACTAAGTATGCAAATTCTTCGTGCGCCTATTTCACTTTGTTGTATAGACAATGTATTTTTCAATTATTAATTCCGTAATGTGAAACAGAAACTTTTTTAAAAATTTGATTCTGATCATTAAAATAATTTCGATTCATCGCTGATTCGCTTTATTATCAGAGGTTTTCAATCATATAGATGATATGATTTCTATCCTGTTCCTTATATATTTGTATTTAAAAGATAATTTTTTCACGATAAAAATCATAAAAAATCCTCCGCGGCAGCACGCCTTCAAGCCTGTCTGCACGGAGGAAGATCCAAAGAAGAATTCCAGAATCTGCAATAAAAAAAATATTGACTTGTTTTTTTCCATTTGATAAAATAGCAATCGTATTTTGAGAAACGCCACAATTCTCAAAATACCGATGTTTTTACATCAACTCAAACTCAGACGCCTGATTGTTCTGCTTGGAACCAGAATTTTCCTCTGTGCTTTCCAAAGCAGAATAAATCAGGATCTTTACATTCTTCATCCAAGGATACAACAAACCAACCACAAACTATACAAGAAATATTAAAAGGGTCAGTCAAATCAGCTGACCCTTTTAATATTTTTAATGAACATTCACAGAATTTTTAAGGAGCTTTTTATAATTTCACGATCTGCTTCTGCTTAACTGTAGAAGTAATTCTTCAGGCCGCCCCATGTTTCCTGGAAGATTTCAGCCGGCATGAGCTTAGGGCCGCCTTCCGGAATAATCGGCGCGAATTCCATCTGATCGAGAATATCTTTCTGAAGGTCTACGCCAGGAGCGATTTCGATTAATTCCAAGCCGCCCTCGACTGCTTTGAATACCGCACGCTCAGTCACATAGATAATTTCTTTTCCAGATTTGACAGCCATCGGAGCGCTGAAAGAAGTCTGGATACATTCATTCACGAATTTCTTGAATTTTCCTTCCTGCTTAATCACCAACATTCCGTCTTCTACGGCTGTCTTGATGCCGGCTGCTGTAAAGGTACCCAAAATTACAGACTTTCTCGCAGTAGAGATAATATTCATAAATCCGCCTACACCCAGCAGAGTTCCATTTAAAAGGTTCGTGTTCATGCTGCCTGTCGGATCGACTTCGGAGAGTCCAAAACCTGCCCAGTCGAGTCCTTCACCGTCGAACAGATTAAAATGATCGCCCTGATCGCAGGAAGCGATGATATTATAATGAGCGCCGAAATCAGAACCGACTGCAGGAACTCCGCCGATGGAACCGGATTCAGAAACCAGCGTGATATCATGCGATACTCCCTCTTCCTCCATGATATTGCCTACATTCTGAGGCATACCGAGACCGAGATTGCCTTTCATGCCGCTTCTGAATTCCATCGCAGCTCTTCTTGCAATAACTTTAATTCCATCGAAAGGAAGCGGCCGGGACCCCGTGTTTCCTAATGGGACACGACATTCACCTGTAACGGACGGATTATACATTCCTCCTACAGTAACAACTTTGTTCGGGATATCTTTTTCATCCATTACTACGATATAGTCTACATAAAGACCTGGAACCTTAACGGACTTCGGATTAATAGTACCTGTATTTACGATCCTTTCCACTTCCACAAATACTTTACCGCCGCAGGCTCTGACCGCCTGAGCCACTGTCAGCATTTCCAGGTTGTAAGCTTCTTTTTCGATAGAGATGTTGCCGTCTTCGTCGGCATAGGTGCCTCTCATAAACCCTACGGTAAGCGGCCAGCCCTTATAGCAAAGCCACTCTTCTCCCTGAAAATCAGGTACATACTCTACAAGCTGCTCGTCGCTTTCAAATGCGAGCTTCGTAACCTTACCGCCGTCTTTGCGGGGATCTACATAGGTATCAAGACCGATCTTAGAAAGACAGAAATTTACACCTCTCGCCTGTTCTTTAAAGATTTGAAGAATCGTTCCCAGCGGAAGATTCCATCCGGCAATTTTATCGCCTTCACTGAGATATTTCTGCGTTTTCTTGGAACATCCGACATGGGATGCGACCCATTTCGTCATGAGACCTTCATGCATCAGACAGTCTTCCCCGCGGCTCACGTGAGGAGAGAAATCACCGGAACCCGCCGCGTGAATATATGTAAGATCCTTTGGATGACCAGTTTCCAAAAATCTTTTTTCAATCGCCTTCATGATAGATTCCGGCACGCCTGCCGCACCAAACGTCGCTGCTCCGATTACATCGTTGTCGTTAATTAATGCCGCCGCTTCAGCAGCCGTGATTACTTTTGCCACAAGAAACCTCCTATTTTATTTACTCACTCAAACTGCGCCATCTTGTTCTTTCATCTGACTCCGCGTCTCACATCAGATCGCGGGGAAAGTAAAGATGAACTTTTATCTGCTTTCATTTTATTAGTATGCTTATAATATGTCAACTGATTACTTTTTTGTAAGTAATAAGTATACAATATATACGTTAGACAAAAATGGCGGAATTTCAATGTTTTTCCTGATATTTATGCAAATATTAAAAAAACAGAAAAATTCGTCTGCCAACATAATAGAATCCTGCAAATATCAGTGATAAAAAATATCCGCGCCGCGATACATATATATTTTATGATCGATCTGCGCCTTCTATGAGATCGTAAAAACAGAAATTCTCCTCTAAAGCGGCATAAAAATTCAAAAGAACGGTATAAAAGCTAAAAATATGAGCTTTCCCGGTGAAAAGGAAAAAAAACGCCGGCTGATTTCAGACATGCGGGCCGACCCGCGATGAGATCTCCGCCTGATTTGTCAGACCGATCTTCAGCAGGCCGAAAAGACAAAAAGCGGAAACTAAGACTGTTTCCGCTTTCTCAAAAAACATATTTAATTATGGAACGTAACGATTTCTTCCATGTTCTTTCTTCCGGGGCTTTTGAGCTCACCGTCGGGAACTCCGATCGGCATCATCGCCGCAAGAAACCATCCCTCTCTCTGGAATCCGATTTCCTCTTCCACGAGTTTCTCAATATCTTTATGCGCCCAGTTCTGACTGGTCATCATCGTCGTACCATACCCCATTTCCATCATCGTAAGCACGGCGTGTTCCAGCGCCGCGCCCAGTCCCATCATCGCCGGGCTCTGAAGGAAAAGCTCATCGATATCCTCCTGAGGTCTTTTGATGATATTGTACTCGCGATAAGCCGCCGGCAGCGCGCTGAAAGAATAAACCATTACCAGCACCGGCGCTTTCAGAGCAAACAGAGTAAAAAGTTTCGTAAATTTTTCGAATCTCTTCGCCTGCTTTTCGTCAGATACGGCGACTTCGGCTGAAATTTTCTGCTGCCCTGCGGTGATCACTTCGCCTAATTTTCTCTTGAACTCTTCATTTCTGACCACGATAAAATGCCAGTTCTGTTCATTTTCAGACGACGGGCCGACTCTCACAGCATCGAGAATTTTCAGCACGTCTTCATCGGGCACCGGAGTATCTTTAAATTTTCTCACACTCTGCCGCGAATAAATGAGGTCATGTAATTCCATAATGATTTCCTCCGCTTTCATCGAATCTTATCTGATCGGATCTTCTTTACTCCTCTGCTTCATCGCATCCGACGCCGTTTTAAAGTTGATAAAATCCTCTCCCTGCTTCCGGATGAATGCGGTATTCACCTCAGCGTCGAGAAGCGGGATAATCGATTCATCGAAATTCGCCACGACATTCAGAGGGAAGATATTTGAATTTTCGATATTCGCCGAATATTCCTTGCTCTCATCTCCCGCAAAAAATCTCCATCCTGAATCAGGGAAGTTTTTAAACGGCTCTTCTCTGTAAACATAACACGGCTTCGCACCGTCGATACTGATCCGGTCGGACACAAAGCATCCCTGTTCCGTATTGACGAGTTTTCTGAGATTATCTTTGTCCAATGTAGGGAAGTAGTCCTTCTTTTTATACCAGCTGTAGACCTTCCAGACATTCACAGATTCGTCTTTAAACAATCTGCCTGCCAGTTCCATCAGCTCGTCAAAAACACCCTCTGCTTCTTTCCTGCTGTATCCGGAATTCTTATAAGTAGAGTACGTGCCTCCGGCGATAAAGCTGACCGCAAAATCTCCCCAGTTATCGAACATTTTCAGCAGCGGTTTCATCAGATCATCCATCATCTTCCGTGCCGTAGGTTCGTCAAAATAATCACAAAAAACGGACTCTCGAATGATATCCACTCCGAGAGCGATATCCCAGGCGAAAAATCCGGATTTTCCCACCGCCGGTTTAAAGAGATCCGCAAACTCCTTACATTTTTCAAAACTGTCTCTGCCTGCAGGGCTAAGCTTCTCCATTTCCTTGCGGAATTCCTCATCATCGTACATGTCAAACTGCGCATACTGCCAGTGAGTTCCGCGGAAGCTCGCCATTCCTATACTCTGCATCGCAGATTCATTATCGAGTATTCCGAAATTCTTTTCCAGGTTTTCGGAGACCTTTTCGCGGTCTGCGCCCACACCGCTGGAATCCTTCAACTGAATTGAAGTAAAATCGTTATACTTCATCAGGGAATGAACCGCAGATGTCAGAATCTGAAAGTCCGGATATTTCGTATATTGAATATCGTTTTTAAGATCAGCCACAGATTCCTTAAACGCAGTCAATTCCGCTGCAAAGTCTCTCGTAGAATTTGTATTTTCCATAACATTACCTCTGTATTCCTACCTTACACTGATTAATCAATTCAGCCGTCACATGTTAAAAATTTAGCGGAGATATGACAAAATATCCCTGTATCCCCAGCAATATACCGGATCGGAAGACACCCATATCTTTGCTTTTTATCGCGCTTTTCTCCGGCAGATACCGATGACAGACACCGGACCGGCGCTTTGATTTCACGATGAAAACGGCGCATGCCGGAATTTCCGCAAACCGGATAAAAAATTACAAAAAATGAGATATCTTCCACTTCCATATGATAACACAACTCTCGTTTTAAAAAAAGCTGCACCCGGATAAAACCTGGTGCAGCTTTCAATTTCTAAGCTAATTCCAACCTGCTGGAATCACGCTGTTTTCCGTATGTTTCTGCTTATGCTTCCTTTGTGAGTGTAGCAGTCCAGCTTGGCATAGGGAACTTTTCTGGAACTTCCCAGTCGATCATATCGTGCATCCATTCTGCTCTCTGTACGAATACGTCGTGTGCGAGAGGTACCGGCGGATGGCAGATCCATGCAGGGTCGAATTCGTTCTTGACCTTGAGCAGCCATAAGTGGTAATTCGGACCATACTGAGGACCAGTAAGGAACAGAGGCTGGTGAGGGCCGAGGTGAGACGAATAGTAATTGTTTTCGATATTCATCTTCGAAGTCTGCAGGAAGAATCTGTCGACATAAGAGGTATCTTCGTCCTGATCCCAGTAGATAAGGAACTCGGAGTAACCCTGGTGACCGTTTTCGAAGTTCTGGAACCAGCCTGGATCGCCGAAGTCCGGGAAGAGCGGCGGCGTATATTCGGAAGCCTTGAGGGCTGCGAAAGATTCACCGTGCTGTACAGACTGGTTGAGAGATTCGATAACGAATTCTACGGATACGTAAGAACCGGTCATCAGCCACATGCCCGCAGAGTCTGCGTTCTTGAGCCAAGATTCGTCGGAAGCCTTTGTACGTCTCGGTTTACCGCTGCATTCCTGCATGATATCGTCGAGTACCGCCAGTTCGTAATCCATCTGTTCTTCGTTTGCGTAACCGATTAACATAACTCTTACGAGGTGGAAGTTAGCCAGGGATTCTTCACTTTCCTTGAGCCAGATATCCCAGAATTCTTCTTTATCTTCTGCCTTAGCGATCGCTCTCCAGAATACAGGAACCTTTGTGCAGGCAGCGCCGATTTCAGCAGCACCGATTTCATACATAGCCTGAACCTGATCAGCCTTAGTAGGAACCTGATAGTTGATCCATCTGATTCTTCTTTCGTCCAGAGCCAGGGAAGTATTAGGAGCGATACCCTGAGGCTTTGGAGATTCCTGAATGAACGGCAGATACTTAACAGCCATTCTTGTAACGATACCTAAGCAACCTCTCAGACCTGTAAAACCTCTGAGGATACATCTGAGGTCAGGACCAGGACCTTCACCCCAGAACGGGTCGTCGCAGTTAGCCAGGGAACCCATCTTTACGAGTTCACCGTCAGGCAGTACGAGCTCAGTACCGAGAATACGTCTGTGCGGAAGACCGATCTTCAGAGAGATTGGAGACCAGCCGTCGCCCAGGAGGTTTGCGATAGCGGAACACTGTGCACCACCGCCGCCGATTACGCCGTAGCATCCCTTATTGAATGCTTCCTGCTGCAAGGAAGAGTAAACGATACCAGGACCGATATCTGCATACATATGCTTTTCATCCCATTCGAAATGCTGCATACGCTTCATATCGATGATCAGTTCGTCATCTACATGGCAGTGAGTCTTAGGACCATAGAAACCGGTAGCGTATGGAACATAAGGGATATTGTATCTGCTGCAGATCTTCACAATTCTCTGAACTTCATCGGTATCTTTAGGGAGAATAACTGCAGCTGGAAGAACTGTCATAACTCTTTCGTAACCGAGACCCGCTTCATAACCGCCGGGACCGGATTTGTAACCCTGCATGATAACTGGATCTTCAGAGATATATTTAGCACCTACGATTCTTTCGAGTGCTTTGTAAGCCTGTGTTGAAATTGCCATTTATTTTTCACCTCCGGAATGCTTAAAGCGCTTTAACGATAAGTTCAGTAATATCGATAGCTTCAATGCCGTCCTTTGCATCTGCATAAGTGTTGAACGCATCTCTGCACTGCGGATCTGCGGATACGATTGTCTCGATACCGCATTCCTTAGCTTCGTCAAGGCGGTGACCTGTAGCGAACTTAGTTAATGCAGGGAAAGCAATGTCTGTACCGCGACCGGCGCAGATATCGAAAGCATTTTCTCTGATTCTGATGAATTCAGTATTATCAGCACCTGGAACCGCCGCCATGATCGTTCTTGCCTGAGCATACAGACCTTCTCTGCCTCTCCTTCTTCTCTGACCCGGATAGATCATACCCATCCAGCCTCTTTCTCCTTTATAAGGAGTCCAGTCATCGCACAGTCTTGATACGGAAGAAGCATCGTGATAAGCCATTCTTGTATCGACCGGAGTTGTGAGTACAAGAGTCCCTTCTTCGATTGCCTTCGCTGCCAGTTCGAGGATATGAACTACTTCAAATCCGAGGTCAGCTGTAGCAATATCCAAGAGCTTTGGATAATCAACCTTGATCATTCTGTAAGCTTCCGCATCGGATACTACGACTCTCTTTGCGCCTGTAGCCTTGATAGCTTCAACATTTTCTTTTGCGATCTTTCTCGCTGCATCGACCATACCGATAGAGAACATCACATTACCATCATTCTGCTCCTTGTCGAGAAGCATAAATTCCACACCGATCTTATCGAGGATCGTAGCAGTCGCTTTCGCAATCTGAGGATTCTTATAGGAAGTGTTGTCGCCGACATAATAAAGCGTATCAGCCTTAGCAGCAACCTTTATATCCTTAGCCCATGCTTTACGATCAGACTTTTCACCGTAAATATTCCCAGTTTCGATAATCTTATCGACAGCAGTCTTATGTGCCGGAAGAGGTGCAACGCCATCCTGAACAGCCTTAACTCTCAGAGCTTCGAGAGACAGGTTGATTTCTAAGTCCAGGTTTCTCTTACATGCTACGTCGCATGCACCGCACAGCGGGCAGGCATAAAGTACACTGAGAAGCTCAGGAGACCATTCGAGGGATCCGTCGATAAGTCCCAGACCGATTCTCATCTTACCGAAAGCGCCGTAAGCATCGAAGTCGTTCCAAAGGTTGGACGGACATCTTACATTAAATTTCACACCAGGATTATATGTATGTTCTACCCAATAACAACCCTTACATTTGATACAGTGATCCATATCATACTTGAAGTTTTTAATTTCTTCAATATTAAATTCTAAAGGTGTTCTTGGCGTATTATATCTGCCGTGGGAATTACCTTTACCATCACCATATTCTGGATCGATTACAGACATTTTGTAACGATCACCTGTTAATCTCTTATCTTTTGCGACTTCAGCAGCATACTCCATGTTCTTTTTGGTAACTGATAAGTCGAAACGATCATCTCTTGCCATAGTATATGTTCCTCCTTTCCATTAGAAACACAACTTTATTAGAAACATAATGTACCCGGATTTAAGATATTCTTTTCGTCGAAGATGTTCTTAACCCGCTTGAGTGTTGCTGTATAGCCGCCGGCTCTGTCATAAATTACAGGAACGAGGTTTCCATAAGGTCTTGTGAACTGAGCGCCGCGATTCATCATTTCGATACCAGCTTCGTAAACAATCTCTGCGATTTCAGCCTTTTCCGCTTCGTTTGCAGGATCGTAGAAGAATGTAAATTCGATCTGGCAAGCACGGTTATGTTCGATCGGCTGAATGTAAGCGCCAACCATAGTATGCGGATAAGTGTGCTTAGCAACGACCTTTTTCATGATTTCCATGTACTCACTTGCCTTTTCCGGACGAGCGATGAAGAACATATCTTCGTAAGCGCCGAAGACCTTTGTTTTCCAAGAAGGTGCGTCCCAAGGAGTCTTCAGGATATTCAGAAGTTTTCTACCGAGACCAGGGAATCCAGGCAAAGCAGGTTTGAGAGAGATATCCTTAAATGTTGTATTGATCACATCTGTGAGATATTTTTCTTCGTAAGCGATCTTTTCTTCCGGACGTCTCTTGAGACCGCTCAGTACCATAGCCAGCGTCCATTCAGGGAGCTTGTCGCAGAGTGCAGGAATATCTTCCACTTCATCGGCGATCACTGTCGCGAGATCAACCTTGTTGAGGAGGACGATTTCCTGACCGATTCTTCTCGGCATAATCTTATATAAAAATTCATTCGCATAATCTAAATTATCGATCGGAGCAAAGTAAATCTTGTCGATCTTGCTCTTTAATTCGAGCTTTGCACTCATCCAAGTGATGATACCCATCGTACCCTGAGCGCCCTGTACGATTCTGTAGAAGTCGAGTCCCGGGCCGGATGGATCTACACCTCTGGACGGTGTGTAGAGACCGTGTGACGGAGTGTTGTCTGCTGCAAAACCGTGAACGGAACCGGAACCGGATCTGAATACGGAACCGTCGCCCCATACGATTTCCAGAGACTGTGTAACTTCACCGTAATCATAAACCGTATTTGTGATTACCGCACGATCGAGCGTGTCGGAGAGAACGGATCTGTTGCCAAGCGGTGTGAACGGCATCATGAAACGAGCGCCGACTTTGTCAAGCTCTTCATACATCTGATTCCAAGTAACACCCGGCTGGAAACGAACGAACTTATGCTTAAGATCGATTTCGAGGATCTTATTCATATTCTTCATATCGATAACGATACCGCCCTGCTTAGGAATCGTGCTGCCGTACATATGCGTCTGGGAACTTACCGGAACAACAGGAATGTTGTTTTCATATGCGTATTTTACGACTGCAGAAACTTCTTCTGTTGTTTCTGGCCAAACGACAGCGTCAGCATAACCCGCCGGCAGAAGACTCATATCTCTTGCGTAAACCTCAAGATCTGCAGCCTTGTCACTTGCTTTTGCAACCAGCTTTTCGAGTTCATTGATTAATGACATAAACTCACTTCCTCCTTTCAAACTGAATTACGATACAACGTCTTGCTTCACATTACCATACAATTATGAACTGTACCTTAAACGTAAATCATCTCTATGCCACTTACCGGCACTCTGTTTTCCGTAACAACTATCATTCGTTTACCCGTTGGTATCTTCTGCCCGATGTATCACATCAAACTCTGCAGCATTCTGTGCGTGAATAATTTTTTCGGAAAATCTCTTACTCTCAGTAGGCATTCACAATGTAAAATAATTTAAGCAGTATCATAACCACATGAGCAAAATGCTCTTCTATACAAATACCGAATGTTATCATCCGGCATTTCTTAAACCTATATCACGATGATATAGAAATTAAGACAACTTTATGACTGGAAATCTGACCGGAACTTTATTTTGTCCAAATTTCCTTCGAATCGACAAATCTCTCTCAGATCATCCATAAATAAAGGAATATTCTGAACGTCATTTCATGCAGATACTTATAATTTTACGTTCAGATATATTTCGTTCAGATATATTAATCATCCATATAATTCGTATGCTTTTTATATCTGTTTCAAATTATATGCCTTGATGAATAATATGTCAACCTATTATTTTCATTTATCGTTATATTATTTTTACTCTAAATGCTAATAGGCCGGAACAAACAAATTTCTCCAAATTTTTCAATATTTGCATCTTAACATCACTTCTTAAATATGCTATTATCCAAATATATCCGCACCGTTTCAACGGTTTTTTGGATTTCATCTTGTTTTCGAATTTATTTTATCGTTATACTAATAATATGTCAACTGATTACCTTTTTGTAAGTGGCATGTATTTATATTCCCACGGAAAAGGCTCCCATTTGCTGCCGCTAACCCGGAAAAAGCGGCTGAAAAGAAGATCCTTATTCCCGGAAAAATGGAAGGTGAGATATCGAAGAATGGAAAAAAAGAAAGTTCAACGAAGTAAAATGCAGAACGGATCATTTCCTTATGATCATTTTTTTGACATCCTCAGCGGTAAGTGGAAATCATGTATCATGATCGCTATCGACTACGACCGCTGCATTCACTTCAACGCATTCCAAAAACTCTGGGGCATCTCCAGCAAAGTCCTCTACACACAGCTGGCAGACTTGGAAAAAGACGGTCTGATCGTTCGCCAGAAGCTGGATACCGATGAAAAACAGACGACCCAGTACGTCATGACGGAAAAGGGCAAAAGCGTCATGCCGATTCTGAAGGAAATCTATATCTGGGCGATGAGAGATCTGGAGGATAAAAACATGAAAATAGATCCCCGTTCTTTCGAATACTACATGCCGAAAGACAGAAAAGACCGCGGCAAGCACAGCGGCCAGGAAAATCCGAAACCCGCGGAGAAAGAAAAATACTCAGACGATACCGAGGAAAAAGAACCCTCGATAATATAACGGAACGTCCCCCCTCGGCAGTCGGTCTCTCTCCGTCCGCTGTGAACAGATATCATCATTAAAATGACATCAGACGACAGTTTTTTACAGCGATATTTCAAATTTACAGTTTGTTTAGATGTTTATGTGCGTATACATTATACATAGTTCATGATCGTTTCGTAATTGAATCAAATCATAAGATCCAATGATTCAGGAACGCTTTATTAAATGAGGAAAAAGATCGGGGATCTGCAAAACCGTCATTGTTCCGAACAGCCGTCCCCTGCAGAATCATTGAAGCCTATAAAACCGACGGCCTCCCGATGAGGCAAAAAATATTTTCAGATCATAATGTAAAATACAGAGATAAGCCAAACCGGCAGCAAAAAATATAAAATCAAAAAATTTCTCAGATCTAATCCTTGGCTCAGACTTCCTTCAAATCGAGCTGAAACAACAGCTGAGAATTCCCGCGCAAATGAAAAATGGCGGCAGATGCAATGCATCTGCCGCCATAATCTGCAATTTTAGAGAACGCTCTGAACTGCTTTCCTGACAGCTCCGCCGTCCGCCAAACCCTTTACCTTCGGCATAACAGCGCCCATGAGTCTGCCCATATTCGCTTTGCCGTCATCGATTCCCAGTTCCGCTTTCGTATCGCGTACGATCTGTAAAATCTCTTCTTCGGTCAGCTGTTTCGGCAGATAAGCCATGAGGATCTCTATCTCTCTGCTGTAGTTTTCGATCAGATCGGTTCTTCCGGCTTTTTCAAAATCAGAGAGGGCATCTTTTCTCATTTTCACCTGTTTCGTCAAAATGTCGATTATGCCTTGCTCGTCAAGTTCAACCCTGTGATCCACCTCGTACTGCTTGATAGCCGCACGGGCAAGGTTTATCGTGTTTTTTGCAACTTCATCGTGCGCCTTCATGGCGTCTTTGAAGTCCTGCATCAGTCTGTCTTTTAAAGACAATAACAACACCTCTTTTAATATTTCTTAGCCTTTTTTCTAGCGGCTTCCGACTTCTTCTTTCTCTTTACGCTAGGCTTCTCGTAATGTTCTCTTTTTCTGAGTTCGGACATTACGCCGTCTCTAGCGCAAGAACGCTTAAATCTCTTCAGCGCGCTTTCCAAGCTTTCGTTTTCTCTAACTACTACCTGTGCCATATTCCTTATCCCTCCCTCCGTATTCTGAAATTCTAAATTGCGTAAAAACCGAAATAGTCTACAGCGCGTACAATTATATATTTTTTTTGCGAATAAATCAAGTATATTTTTTGATTTTCCGCTTTTGCCGCCTTTAACCCGGAGGCCACGTCATTTTTCTGCGGCCCAGCAGGTGAAAATGCAGATGCTTTACCGTCTGCTGACCGTCTTCACCGCAGTTATTTACCAGGCGATATCCGTCTCCGAGCTCCAGCTGTGCCGCGATATCCTTCACTTTGAGCATGATATAGCTCAGAAGCTCGGCGTCTTCTTCCGATGTATCATCAAGTGAAGCGATATGTTTCTTCGGAATGATCAGCACATGAACCGGCGCCTGAGGCGCATTATCTTTAAAAACGCAGATTTTATCGTCTTCATAGACAACCTCGGACGGCAGTTCTTTCTGCGCGATCATACAGAATATGCAGTCTGACATCTTTATCACTCCCTTCTCTTCGATAGATAGATTGATTTTAACATACTTCGGACTTCTTCGAAATATGTAACCGGAAATTATTTTCCGGTATCGCAAAGTTTTCCTCAGGGACATACCCCCCCCTGACAAGATACCCTGTACGGCTCTGTCCGCGTCTGTAACGGCCTTTTTACACAATTTCGCCCTCCAGTCCGCCTTCCCGGATTTCCTTCAGCAGAACGTCGGAAAATCCGTTCACAAATTTTTCCGCCTGTTCCCGGGGCATACGGCAGCAGGTATGGATATAATTGTCCGTAAATCCCGTGAGCATCGACGTTTTTTCATCATATCGCTCGAAGAGCACCTGACGCACTTTCCCTATGTTGCGCTCAAAAAAACGGTTCGCTTCTCTCTCCGCCAGTTCCATCATCCGTTCGACGCGCAGAGATTTCACGTTTCCGCTGATCTGATCCGGCATCTGCGCAGCCCTGGTACCGTCTCTCATCGAATATTTAAAAGCGTGAACTTTACTGAATCCGATCCGGCGTATCGTCTCAAGACTCTCCTCGAATTCTTCTTCCGTCTCTCCTGGAAAACCCGCGATAATATCTGTGGTAACCGCAAATTCCGGGTCGAATTGCCGAAAAACATCGACGATTCTCCGATAAGTTTCCACGTCATAGCGCCGGTTCATCCTCTGCAGAACCGTATCGCTGCCGCTCTGCAGCGACAGATGCATATGAGGACACAATTTCGGATAAGCCGTAAGCCTGCGGGCCGTCTCTTCATCCACCACATTAGGTTCCAGAGAACTCAGGCGTATGCGGAAATCTCCTTCGATGGCGCTGATGGCCGCCACCGCTTTTTCCACACCGGAGAGTCCGTCCTCTTCTTTCCAATCCTGACCGTAAAGCGCGGTGTTGATCCCTGTCAGTACGATTTCTTTAAATCCTGCGGCGACCAGATTACGCGCTTCCTCCGTCACTTCTTTTAACGCGCGGCTCCGGACTTTCCCCCGTGCATACGGAATAATGCAGTACGAACAAAATCTGTCGCAGCCTTCCTGGATCTTAATGTACGCCCTCGTCCGAGAATCCATGGAAGTGATCCCTCCCGCCTCTTCGTATTCTGTCAGCTCTTCGTAAGAGAGCACATGGATATCCTCTGTTCTCGCGCCTCTCCCCTGCGTACCGTCTGTCTCAGACCGCCGGGACCGGAGAAAATCTTCTACGAATTCGACGATACGTGTCTTTTCATTTGTTCCCGCCACCACGGAAACACCCGGTATCTTTGCCACCGCTTCCGCATCCGTCTGCGCATAGCATCCCGTCACGACGATGACCGCCTGATCGTTCTTCTTTTTTACCCGCCGGATTCTCTGGCGGGATTTGCGGTCTGACAGATTTGTCACAGTACAGGTATTGATGATGTAAATATCCGCGGGGTCATCTTCTCCCACGGTCTCATAGCCCGCATCTGCAAATCGTTCCCGCAGCATTTGCGTCTCATATTGATTTACTTTGCAGCCCAACGTATAAAAAGATACTCTCATGTCTTTCATCCTGTCTTTTCATCCTATTTCCGGCGGCCTCGCCTGCAGCAGCCGGCACCGGGCCGGACATTTTGCGCGCCTCCGGTATCGAATGCCCTTTGTCCGGCAAATACTGCAGAATCCGCCTGTCATAATCGGCAAAAGGCGGATTTCTCCGCCTTTCTCCTCTCTAAAATTTCAATTCGCCGTCATCGGAAAGCCCGTCTTTCACCATCATCTGTTCCATCGCAACGATATCGGACGTGATATCCAGCATATCGTTCTGATAGAGGTTGTCCAGCTGTTTCTCAAATCCCGCCGTGACTTTATCCATCATCTCTTCGATTTTCCGCATCGTAGTGCCGATATTCTCCCCACGGACCTCCTGCCGCTCCAGATCCCGGTATTTTCGGAGCATTTTCAGCGTGGTAGGAAGATAATAATCCAGAAAAGAACGAAGCTTCCGGTCCGACTCCGGAGAATTGCCCTCGTGTTCAAAAATCCGGCGCGTGACCTTTTCAATCCGGTCGATCTTACCGGAGACCTCCGTATTTTTTATGCTGCCGTTCAGCCGGCGGATTTCCTCCAGAATCTCTTCGCTTTTCAGCTGCTCCTGATCCTGCATCTGTCTGCGCCTTTCTGCTTCCTTTTTTCCGGCGGCTTTCTGCTCTGACTTGCGTTCTTCTACAGCACGTCTGCCTTCCTGAGTTAGAATCAAATAACCCGAGGTAAAATCGATCCAAGCGTCTTTTCCGAAAATTCCGGCGCTGACCATATCCTGCATATCATTTTTCACCGTACGCACCGAGTAAGACGAGGCGCGGGCAATCTCCCGGAGCTCCGCGGCGTCCTGCCCCTGCAGCATCGCCAGATAATTGCGATAACGGTCCGTCTTCCGGTTATGAAGCGCTCCCATCAAAACTGCAAACAGAGAAATCCCCATGAACAGGAATTCTACATAACTGTCTCTGAGAGCTTCCAGCGGGTATTGCGGCATCCACAGCAGAAAATCGTCAATTCCTGCGAGAAAGAAACAAATCGCACAAATCCCGCCGGCTCCTATGAGAAGATTTCCCGTAGTCTTGCGCAGCATTATTCTCGCATTTTTCGGTCTCCTCACCGTTCGCGGCCGGTTTTCCGGGTCGCGGGAAAACTCCCGCCCTTCAGGACAGTCCCCTTCGGAACTGTAAGGATGCTCCTGTCCCCCATCATCCCTGCCGTCCCGGATACTGCCTGTTACGATGAGAAAAAGTCCCAGCGGCCAAAAGCCGGTGAGAAAGGTAATCACCACGATAAACCAATAAAGTCCGGAATTTTCCCGGCGAAGTTTGTCTAATTGTCTCAGCATAAATTTTACCCCTTTTTATCCCCTTATCCTTGCCAGATCTGTTTTTAGTGCCGATGAGTATATTCCCTGCTCATTCGAAATGCTTCGTTGAATTTTATCTTATCACAAGGATCCTCGGACTGCAAACCCCGAGAGGATAACATCATTCACCGCACAAAAAAATGACTGCGGAAGCAGTCATTTTTACAATATAATCTTTCATGAAAAATCTCAAAAGGAAGTCCCCCGCCGGCAGAAAAAAGAGGAGATCGGCGCTATGTACAAGAAAATCCGCCGCCGATACCGCCCGCGGTATCATCTCTCTTCTATCCTGAGATGAGTCCCAGATGTTCTGCCAGGATCTTAACACCCAGAAGAATGAGAATGACGCCCCCGGCCAGCTGCGCTTTCTTCTCAAATCTGCTGCCGAAGAGATTCCCTATCTTCACACCTGCCGCAGAAAGGACAAAGGTCGTCATTCCGATCAGCAGGACCGCCGGCCAGATTGAAACGCTGCCGGCCATAGCCAGTGAAATCCCTACGGCGAGAGCGTCGATAGAAGTGGCCACCGCCATCACAAACATGATCCGGAAAGACAGATCCGCGCTGACTTCCGTGCAGTCATCCGCGCCCTTTTTTTCGAAAGCTTCCTTCAACATATTCGCTCCGATCAATCCCAACAGAGCAAAGGCGATCCAATGATCCGCCGCTTCGATGATATCGGCAAACAGAGATCCCAGAAGAAAGCCGGCCAGCGGCATCAGCGCCTGGAATCCACCGAACCAGATACCGCATACCGCCATACTCTTTAAATCCGCTTTTTTCATCGCCAGCCCCTTACAGACCGAAACTGCGAAAGCATCCATGCTCAGACCCACCGCCAGCAAAAACAGTTCGATAAAGCTCATAATAAACCTCCAGATCAACACCGCATCCGATCCGGAGGCGATAAATAGGCAAAAATATCTGCAGAACCGTCTATCCTTTCAGCTGAGCAGCAACAGCGCACCATCCCTCTTCTTCAAGAATTTCCAACACTTCAAATCCGCTGTCTGAGATGGCGGAAACCACTTTATCACACTTCTCCGCAAGAATCCCGGAAGAGATAAAAATCTTTTTTCCGGAAAGATGTTTTGCGATATCGTCAGAAAGACCGATGATCAGATCTGCGATGAGATTTGCGACGATAATGTCCGCCGAAAAACCCAGACCTTCTGTCACATCTCCCTGGCGGATTTCAATCCGGTCACTCAGATGATTTTTCTCTGCATTCTCTAAAGAAGCTGCCGCCGCATCGGGATCGATATCTACGCCCCTGACGATTTCAGAGCCGCACAGAGCGGCTGCGACAGAGAGAATTCCCGATCCGCAGCCCAGATCCAGAACCACATCATCTTTCTTTTCAATATATTTTTCAAGAAGCCGGATACACATTTTCGTGGTAGGATGTGTGCCCGTTCCAAAAGCCATTCCAGGATCGATTTCTATAATCCTGTCGCCTTCTCCCGGCTCATAGGTTTCCCAAGATGGCTTCACTACGATGCTGTCTGTAATCCGCGCCGGTTTAAAATACTGTTTCCAACGGTCTTTCCAGTCGTCATCACACACGAGGCGGCTGCTTACCTCCAGGCGCCCGTAAACGCCCTGAGGATCCTCTTTCTTCAGCTTTGCCACCGCTGCCTTGATCTCCTCAATTCGGTGCATAGCGGTTTCATCGGTCTCCATGTAGATGGTAATATTGGACTCATCCTGCCCGATCCGGAGAACTTCTTCGTCCACATAATCCCAGTCGTACTGGTTTTTCTTTTCCAGAAAGTCCTCTATGACAGACTTGTCTTCTGTCACGAAGGTATCGTGACCCAGCATGATCAAAACGCCGGACAGAGGTTCAATTCCCTCTGTCGACGTATATATTTTCACTTCATAATAATTCATATTCGCTCCCGCAAACGATCCGGCGCCGTATCGTGTCTACTTTTTCTTCTTTTTCTTCTTATCAGACGGGGCCTTTCCCCTGCTCTCACCGGTAAAGAGTTCTTTTACCGTCTCCGCAAAGGATTTCTTTCTGACATATGCGTCCGTATCCATCCCTTCGTCGAACTCTTTGAGCAGTCTTCTCTGTTCCGCGCTGAGTTTTGTCGGAACCTCAAGGAGAACTTTCACATAAAGATCTCCGACGATCGAAGATACCGTAGGAGATTTGACCCCCTTGCCCTTCAGACGGAATGTCGTGCCCGGCTGGGTTCCCGCAGGAATCTTGTAAGTAACCTTTTCTTCCATTGTAGGAATCACCACATCCGCTCCCAGAGCCGCCTGTGCAAAGGTCACAGGAATCTCCAGTTCGAGATCCAATCCATATCTCGTAAACAGCTTATGCGGCTGTACGCTGATGATGACAAAGAAATCGCCGTTTGGACCGCCGTTTTCCCCAGGCGCTCCCTGACCGCGGACGCTGACCACCGAGTCATTATCTACCCCGGCAGGTATATTGACGTCGATGATCACGTCTTTTCTGACTTTTCCCGTGCCGCTGCAGGTAGGACAAGGATTTTCGATAATCTCCCCCGTTCCTCCGCAGCGCTCGCAGGTAGATACGTTCGCCATCATTCCGAACGGCGTCTGAGTCTGTCTTCTCACCTGTCCGCTGCCGTTGCAGACAGGACAGGTCTTCTTTCCGCTTCCTTCTTTCGCGCCGGTTCCGCTGCAGTCCTTACAGGTTACGAATTTGTTTAATTTGATCTTCTTTTTCGTACCGAAATAAGCCTCTTCAAAGGTGATCGTCAGTCGCTTCTGAATATCCTGACCCTTTCTCGGCATATTGCTTCTTCTCGCGTGGCCTCCGCCGAATCCCCCTCCGAAGCCTCCGCCGAACATACCCCCGAAAAGATCTCCGAAAATATCCTCGAAGCCGCCTCCGCCGCTGAAGCCGCCTCCGCCAAATCCGGCATTCGGATCTACTCCCGCAAAGCCAAACTGATCATACTTCGACTTTTTCTCCGGATCGGAAAGAATACCGTAGGCCTCATTGACTTCCTTGAACTTCTCTTCTGCCTCTTTATCTCCCGGATTCCGGTCGGGGTGATATTTCATCGCCATCTTGCGGAAAGCGCTCTTTATCTCCGACTCCGAGGCGCCTTTGTTCAGTCCCAGGACCTCATAATAGTCTCTTTTGTCTGCCATTTCTATTTATCCTCCGAACTATACAAGACACTCCCCTTTCGAGGAGTGTCTGACTTACTTATAGTAATATATGTCCGCTGCTGTTTCAAGGGGTTTTTCATTCCTCCGCTCTTCCCAGCCGGACTTTCCGGAAAAAAGCCCTGTGAAAGCTTCTTCCTGTGCGGCTGATCGCCGCGTTTTTCCTGTCTGTACAGCAGCACACAGGATTAATTGTCATCGTCGATTACTTCAAAATCCGCGTCGACCACATTGTCGTGCGCCGGACCGGAAGACTGAGCTCCGCTGTTATCCGTATAAGCGGAACCGCTTGCTGCTCCCGCCGTGTTCGGATCAGTGCCGGCAGCCTGCGCATTTTGATAGAGAATCTGCGACAACTGCTGGAATTCATTGGTCAGAGCCTGTGTTTTCGCCTTGATGTCTTCTACATCACTGCCCTGTAAGGCCTGGCTGAGCGCATCCTTCGCAGCGTTAACCTTTGCCAGCATATCCGGAGTCACCTTATCCCCCAGTTCTTCGATCGTCTTTTCTGTTTCGTAGACGAGAGATTCGCCCTGGTTTCTGACATCGATCGCTTCTTTCTTCTTCTTATCTTCTTCTGCGTACATTTCCGCTTCTTTAATCTTCTGGTTGATCTCATCGTCGGAGAGCTTCGTAGAGGAAGAGATTGTGATCTTCTGTTCTTTTCCCGTACCCAGATCCTTAGCGCTTACATTTACGATGCCGTTTACGTCGATATCAAACGTGACTTCGATCTGAGGGACGCCTCTTCTTGCAGGCGGAATACCGGACAGCTGGAATCTGCCGAGAGTTACGTTATCGGCAGCCATCTCTCTTTCGCCCTGTACGACATGAATATCTACCGCTGTCTGATTGTCGGCGGCAGTGGAGAAGATCTGGCTCTTTTTCGTAGGAATCGTCGTATTTCTCTCGATGAGCTTCGTCGCTACGCCGCCCAGAGTTTCGATCGAAAGAGAGAGCGGAGTGACATCCAGAAGGAGAACGTCGTTTACCTCACCTGTGAGTACGCCCGCCTGGATCGCTGCACCGACAGCCACGCATTCATCCGGATTGATACCCTTAAACGGCTCTTTGCCCGTAATATTTTTTACCGCTTCCTGTACCGCAGGGATACGCGTAGAGCCGCCGACGAGAATGACCTTTTCGATATCGCTCATAGTGACGCCGGCATCTGCCATCGCCTTCTTCATCGGATCGATGGTACGCTGTACAAGGCCGGATGTCAGCTGATCGAATTTTGCTCTGGTGATATCCATATCGAGGTGAAGCGGACCGTCTGCATTGACCGTGATAAACGGCAGGTTGACGTTGACCGTCTGTGAAGAGGAAAGCTCTTTCTTCGCTTTTTCCGCAGCTTCTTTGAGTCTCTGAAGAGCCATCTTGTCCTGTCTGAGATCCACGCCGTGTTCGTTCTTAAAGCTGTCTGCGATGAAGTTCATCAGAGCCTCGTCGAAATCATCTCCGCCCAGACGAGTATCACCGTTTGTAGCCAATACTTCGAATACGCCGTCGCCCAGATCGAGAATCGATACATCGAAAGTACCGCCGCCCAGATCGTATACCAGAATCTTGTGCTGTTTATCATCCTTATCGAGACCGTAAGCCAGAGCTGCCGCCGTCGGTTCGTTGATAATTCTCTTTACATCCAGACCGGCGATCTTTCCGGCATCCTTTGTCGCCTGCTTCTGACTGTCGGAGAAGTAGGCAGGAACGGTAATCACCGCTTCTGTCACCTTTTCTCCCAGATAAGCTTCCGCGTCCGCTTTCAGCTTCGCCAGTGTCATAGCGGAAATATCCTGCGGCGTATAGGATTTGCCGTCGATTTCCACTTTGTGATCCGTACCCATATATCTCTTGATCGATGCGATGGTTCTGTCAGGGTTTGTAATCGCCTGTCTCTTTGCCGTCTCACCTACCAGTCTCTCACCGTTTTTCGTAAAACCTACGACGGAAGGCGTCGTTCTGTTGCCCTCTGCGTTCGTGATTACGACAGGCTCGCCGCCTTCGAGAACAGCGACGCAAGAATTTGTTGTACCTAAGTCAATACCGATGATTTTTCCCATTTTATATTACCTCCTGAGATAATAATCTTTATTTATCTTTGATTTCGGCTGCCGGAACCCGGCGCCTCTCTTTGATGTGAATATATTGATGCATATGCTGACGAACGGGTTTCAGACAGAAATCCGCAGCGTCTTACTGAGCCACCCTTACCATGGAAGGGCGGATGACTTTGTCGTTGAGAGTATACCCTTTCTGCAGAGCCTGAATCACTTTTCCGCTCTCGAAATCGGAATTTTCTTCCGAGGTAACCGCATTGTGGAAATTCGGATCGAAGTCCTCACCTTCCGCCTTGATTTCGACGATATTATTTTTATCTAATACGCTTTTCAGCTGCTTATATATCTTGCCTATCCCTTCCACAAACTGTTTGTCGGCACATTCCTCGCTGTGCTGCAGCGCCCTCTCGAAATTATCCATCACATCGATGATATCCAGAGCGATTTTCTCGTTGGCATAAGCGTAGATATCTGATTTCTCTTTCTCCACTCTTCTTCTGAAATTTTGAAAATCAGCTGCCAGTCTGAGATACTTCGCATCGCCGTCTTCCTTTTCGCCGCCGTCCTCCGCAGTTTCTCCGGCAGAATCTTCCGCTCCGGCGTTTTGCGCTTCTGTCTGCATCTCGGCCTCCGTCTGTCCGGAATCTTCGGCCTTATCCTGCAGTTCTTCGGAATCCTTTATCGGTTCCTCTCTCTCGCTGTCCGATACATGCTCGTTTGTCCCCATTATTCTTCTCCTTCTGTCAGTTTAAATGCGTTGTTGAGATTTTGCGTCAGATACTCGATCACTGACGTCACCTCGTCATATTTCATCCGCGTCGGTCCCACTACGCCGAGCTTGCCGACACAGGTTCCGTCTACACAGTAAGTCGCGGTAATCAGACTGCAGTCCTTCATATCCTCTTCCGCGTTTTCGCCGCCGATCGTGATGATCACGCCGCTCTCTCTGTTCAGAAGCATCGTTTCCAGCTCTTTTTTTCTGCTGAGCATCTGCATGAACATCTTGGCCCGGTTAAAATCCGAATATTCCGGAATATAAAAGATTTTATCCAGTCCCTCGACATATAAATCGACGTTAAGCATATTCTCCAGCGTCTTCATAAAGGATGGAACGATATCCTCCGCTACTTTCCCCAATGCCGCGATATCATTTTCCAGATCTTTGATGATATCCAGAGTCAGCAGACTGGTCAGCCGCCTCCCTTTATAATTGTGTGTCATCACCTTGGAAAGCAATTCCAGCTGTTTCGGATCATAGTCTGTCTTCAGCCTCACTGCGGTATTCGTGATCTTGCCGCTTTCCGCGACTATCATAAGTACGATGGTTCTGGCGTCCACCGGAAGAATATTGATATATTTCAGCTGATTGTCATCCTGCGTCGGCGTCATCGCGAAAGCGGTAAGATTTGTCAGTTCTGATAAAATCTGCGATGCTCTCTGCAGTGTCCGATCCAGTTCTGCAATACCGGAGGAAATCTTGTCGTCGATGACTTTCTTTTCGTTTTCCGGAAGTTCATATCTCTGCATCAGAGAATTTACATACAACCGGTACGCCTTATCGGAAGGAACCCTTCCCGCAGAAGTGTGAGGATGCGTCAGAAGACCCATCTCTTCCAGATCCGACATTTCGTTTCGGATGGTAGCTGCGCTGATTCCCATATCGTACTTTTTAGATAATGTTCTCGAACCCACAGGTTCGGCAGATCGAATATAATCCCCGACGATCGCCTGTAATATCTTCAATTTTCTTTCACTGAGATCCATAACATCACCTTCTTCATTTGTTAGCACTCATCTCTCTTGAGTGCTAACCTATGATTAATATACTATCATTGTCTCTTTCTGTCAACAATATTCTGATAAAAAAACGCGCGGTGCATTCGTAACTTTCATACACCGCGCGAAAAAATTTTCACTTTCTTTTATTCAGCTGACACTATGCTTTATGTCTTTAGAAACGGGATTTGAACAGCTTACCCCGCGCCCGTATGGCCGACGATATCGGTCCTGTCCAGAATTTTCATCACACGTTCCGTAACCATAAGCTTGAAAATTTCACGGTCATCCTCGAAATTGAGACCGGTCAGAGAAACGATCCGATTAATCCGGTATTTCAGCGTATTATAATGAAGAGACATCTGTTTCGCCGCTTCTGTCAGATTTCTGCCGCAGCGCAGATAAGTGAAGAGCGTGGCCACATAACTGCTGTCATTTGCCCTGTCCATCTCCATCAGAGTCTTCACTGCGCCGTGAATCAGAAACCGGAGGTCTGCGCTGCCGCTGAAACTTAGAATCATATGATAGTCTATGACATCTTCATAACGTATCAGCGTGTCGTCAAAACCCAGCGCCTCGCGAATTTTCACACAATGAAGCGTCTGCTGATAAAATTCGTACAGATCTCTGAGCCGCGAGAACGGATAGCTCACATTAGCTCTGCATCCCGCGGACTTCAGAAAATGCTCCAGTTCTTTGAGAACCTGATTCTGAAACTCCTGCTCCGTCCGAATCGTATCGTAAACGATGATAATCTGACGATTCAGCAGTACCGCATTATTGCGGTTGAGACGCATTTTCAGCCTGGACAGAAGATCAATCTGAGCTTCCGTCGTATACTGACCGGGAATTTCTACATTGATAACATACATCTGGTCTTTGAGTCTCAATTCGAGAAGCTTCTGACGCAGTTCGATCTCTTCAGGGCTGCTGATACTGTTTTTTAAAATGGAAATCAGGAAATTGTCGATCAGTGTGAAATTGTAATTAGTGTGACCGATGCTCTTCGCCAGTTCGATAGCCAGAAACCCGCCTATCAGACGCAGAATAGAGATATCATACTCTGTAATCAGAGCCCGGCTCTCCATAAGAGAGAGATATCCGATGACATGACGATGCTGTGTAATCCGAATGAAAGTCATCCGATGGTTGATCAGTTCATTGTATTCGTCCTTCATCCTGAGGATATCGTTTTCTTCCTGGGACAGAACGCCGCTGCCGTGAGAGGAGCCGTCGTATTCGATACATCCGAGAAAAAATTCAGGCATGATGCCGTTTTTTACGGTATACTCCCAAACGGGTTCGTCGATGTCCTCGCTGACGCCGGAACTGGCGAGATAATTAAAAGAGGCATCCATCAGCATGACAGGATTCCCCAGCCGGCGATAGCCATAATCCATTATCTCCTGGAGCTCACATCCATCCTTCAGCATTTCCAGCAGTTCTTCCGACATCACTGACTTTATAAATCCGTGATCCAAAATTGAAGAAATACTGCTGACGGTTCGATTATAATCCTCTTCCGAAGATATAATTATAATGTTATTTTTCTTTTGGCGCATCACGCTGTCCGGAACTTCCTGTCCGGAACAGATCAGGATGCTGAGGTTCTCATAATCGTCCAAGCTGATCTTTCCGCCGAAATTCTCCGTGGCCTCAGGTCCTCCGATATACAGATATGCCGTATCATAACGGCTCCCCATCTCATTGATGCTCCGAATTCCCGATATTTCATTCTTCGGATAAGGGCAATAAATCCCCGCATCCTCAGGAAGGCAGGAAAACAACATCGAAACAGTGATTCTCATAAAAAGCTCTCCATAGACAACGGCGCCAGTCCCGACAGGCAAAACTGTCAAAAACCTGATTCCGCCTTAAAACACCGCATCAACACAGCAAACCGCCGCCAACTTCTATCCGATGGAATTGCTGCCCTTCTGCAGCACCACAATTCCCGTCCGCGCAACCTCCTGAATCCCATAAGGTCTCATCATCTCTTCAAAAAGATCGATCTTATCCGGAGCTTCGCTGATCTCCACCGTAATCGTGGAAGCCGAAATATCTGTAATCCTGGCGTTCATAATGTCCGCCAGATTCTTGATCTCTCCCCGATTTTTGCTGTTTGCCGCCACTTTGATCAGAGCGAGCTCTTTTTCAACGACTTCATGCACTTCAAAACGTCTCACTTTGATGACGGAAATCAACTTGTTCAGCTGCTTTTCCACCTGCTCCGCGGCATTATTTCCGCTGTCTACGATCATCGTAATCCTGGAGACGCTCTTATCTTCCGTCACGCCGACCGATAAACTTTCGATATTGAATGCTCTTCTCGCAAAGAGACCTGTGATCTTATTGAGGGCGCCTGCGTTGTTCTCTACGAGAATGGAAATAATCTGGTTCATTGAGGGCCTCCTTTACTGCAGCATCGTGCTCTCGTCGGAATCGACCACGCATTCCAAGAGGAACGGACCGTCGAAAGAGAGCATCCGGCTGATAGCCTCGTCCATCACAGCTTCATCGTCAATACGCCTGCTTTCTATGCCGAAAGCTTCCGCCAGCTTGCAGAAATCCGGCGTTTCCGGCATATGCACCGCATAAGGCCCCGCAGAATAAGCTTTTTTCTGAATTTCATTCACCATGCCCAGCTTACGATTGTTAAATAAAACGATCTTGATGTCTATGCCGTTGCCTACCGCAGTGGACAGCTCGTTCATCATCATCTGAAAACTTCCGTCGCCGCATACGACCACAGTCTGCTTTCCGCGATCAGCGAATTTCACGCCGATTCCCGCAGGCAGTGAATACCCCATCGTGCCCAGACCGCCGGAAGTCAGAAACCGTCCGCTGCGAATAGCGATATATTTGCTCGCCCAGATCTGGTTCTGACCTACGTCCGCCACCACACAGGCGTCGTCCTTCAGCTGATCGCTGAGAGCGTGCATAAAATTTCTCGGTCCGATAGTGCCTTTTCTCTTTTCCGATACCTTTTCGCGCTCTTCCCGTGCCAGCGCCTGAAGTTTTTCAATCCATTCACCGCTGTCTGTCAGAACATCGTATTCGAGAAGTTTCTCCAGGATATTTTTCACATCCCCTACGAGAGGCACCGTCGGCGTCATATTTTTTCCGATCTCCGCCGGATCCACATCGATATGGATCGTACGCGATTTTTCCTCGACCCGGTCCGGCGCGGTAACCGCACGGTCGCCCACTCTCGCTCCGATAATAATCAGCAGATCTGTATTATTGAGCGCGTAATTGGCGGTCTTATGTCCGAACTGACCGATCATTCCCAGATTCATATTATTCGCAGACGGAATCGCGCCGAGCCCCATCATCGTCGTCACTACGGGAATCTGTCCCTTTTCGCTGAGTTCTCTGATGAAATTCTGCGCCCCGGAACTGAAAACGCCGCCGCCGGCACAGATCAGGGGTCTCTTCGCTCCCTGGATTTCAGCCGCTACTTTTTTGATCTGCTTTGGATTTCCTGAAACGCTCGGTTTATATCCACGGATATTTACTTCGCCGGGATCTGTATATTCGAAAAGTTCATTCTGAACATCGCTCGGCACATCGATCAGAACCGGTCCCGGTCTTCCCGTGGAAGCGATATGAAAGGCTTCTCTCATGATGCGGGGAATCTGAGTAACATCTTTTACCAGATAACTGTGTTTGACGAACGGCGCGCAGGCCCCCGTGATATCCACTTCCTGGAAAACGTCTCTTCCCAGAACAGCAGTGGGAACCTGTCCCGTAATCGCGACCACAGGGATGCTGTCCATGAACGCCGTGGCGATTCCCGTGATGAGATTGGTCGCCCCCGGACCGGACGTGACGACGCATACGCCGACCCGACCCGACTGGCGGGCATAACCGGACGCCATATGTCCCGCGTTCTGCTCCTGTCTGACTAAAATATGCTGAATCGATCCGTCATTTGCCAATTCATCATAAAACGGACAGATCGTAGCGCCCGGATATCCGAAAATGATATCTACGCCCTGTTCCTTCAGGCCTTCTACCATCGCCTTTGCCCCTGTAATCATCTGCAATTCTCCTTAACTATCGCCCTTGAAGATCTTTCGCCTTCCTGTCTCTTCTTCTTTGAATCCGCGGCGCTGCCAAAAGTGCGTTTTCTGTACTGCAGACATCCTGCAGCTTCGAAAAAGAACGGCTCACCGCCTTGTAAAATTTTCTAATACTCTGTCACTTTTTCCGGTTTATCGCTCAGCTTGAGATTGCCTTTTTTCAGCTCCCGCCGCGCCAGTTCACTGAGAATGTCATCCCAGGTAATGTTAGTCACCGCCATCAGCACGGTCAGATGATAGATCAGATCCGCGATCTCGTATACAATCTCTTCTTTTTCTTGATTTTTCGCCGCAATAATCGTCTCCGTCGCTTCTTCACCGACTTTTTTGAGAATTTTATCCAGCCCTTTATCGAATAAGTAATTCGTGTAAGAACCCTCCTGAGGGTTCATTTTCCGGTCTTCGATAACCTCTGATACCTGATATAAAACTTCCTGACTGCTCATATGATCCGCCTCCGTTCTTTTTAAGGTTAACTGTTATTGTAACTCTTTTCCGGTATTTGTTCAATACTTACAACCATGTATTCAAAATGCAATTTTTACTCAGTGAGATATATCAAAATACGACGAATTTTTCTCTACACAGGACACCCCTGTTTACCGTTTCCGAAAGCTGCGATTTCTTCCTGTCTTTACAGCAAATCTCCTGTTCTCTTTTCCCGGACGTCATCTCAGGCAAAAATGCAGTCCGGCGCCGGGAATAAAAAATTCCGGCGCCGATTATTCTCCGTCCCTCAAAGGCAGATCCGCCGCAGAGCGCATCGTTTCCTCTATTTTGTCAGCGTCACATCCTCGCCTCCGAGGATTCGGTTTGTCGTCCTCATAGCGCACATCTTTCCGCACATAGAACAGCTGTGCTGATCCGCCGGCAGAGCGCTTTCAAAATATTCTCTCGCTTTTTTGCCGTCCAGTGCCAGCCCGAACATCTCCTCCCAGTCGAGACGTCTTCTGGCGTCGCTCATGCGATTGTCGATCTCTCTCGCTCCCGGAAGGCCTTTGGCGATATCTCCCGCATGCGCTGCAATTTTCGCCGCGATGATCCCTTCCCTTACGTCGTTGAGATCCGGCAGACGAAGATGTTCCGCAGGAGTCACATAACAGAGAAAGTCCGCGCCGCTGGCAGCCGCCACAGCGCCGCCGATAGCTGAAGTGATATGATCATATCCCGGAGCAATATCCGTAATTAAAGGACCCAATACATAAAACGGAGCGCCATGGCAGAGCCGCTTCTCCAGAATCATATTTGCCTGGATTTCAGAAAGTGCCATATGCCCCGGTCCCTCTACCATCACTTGCACATCCTTTTCCCAGGCTCTTTTCGTCAGATGGCCGATTTCGATGAGTTCCCCGATCTGCGCCGCATCAGTGGAATCGTGAATACTGCCCGGACGGAGCGCATCGCCGATGCTGATCGTCACGTCATATTCCCGGAGGATCTCCAGCACCTCGTCATAATACTCAAAAAACGGATTCTCATTTCCTGTCATCTCCATCCATGCGAAAAGGAGAGATCCGCCTCTCGATACGATGTTCGTCAGTCTTCCTTCTCTTTTAAATCCCTCGACAGCTCTGCGATTGATTCCGGCGTGAATCGTCATAAAGTCCACTCCTTCCCGCGCATGAGCCCTCACTACATCGAGAAATTCCGCAGCAGTGATATCGGCCAGTTCCTTGTCCAGATACCCTACCGCATCGTACATGGGAACCGTACCGATCATCGCCGGGGAAACATCGATGAGCGCCTGGCGAAAATCATGTGTCTTTCCATAATTGGACAGATCCATAATGGATTCCGCACCGTACTCTATCGACAGCTTTACTTTTTCCATTTCCCTGCTGTAATCCGGGCAGTCTCCGGAAATCCCCAGATTGACATTGATCTTCGTACGCAGGCCCTGACCGATTCCCTCCGGGCTGATCGATCTGTGATTGATATTGCACGGAATAGCGATCGTCCCCGCCGCCGTTCTCTGACGGATCACATCCGGATCCAGGCCTTCCTTTTCGGCTACTGTTTTCATTTCAGAAGTGACGATTCCCTTTTTTGCCGCTTCCATCTGCGTCTTATATTCGCGCATATCTTTCTCCTCTTTTCATTAGAATTCTGTTTTTCTTCATCCATTGCACTCTTCGTTGCGATTCTCTGTCATTCTGCCGAAAAAGAAAAAAGCGCTTCCTTAATAAGGAAGCGCTCCGCCTTTCACTCCAAACCCGGACCGTACAGGCTTTTGCAGAAAACGGCATCATCCCGCGCCCGTGCCCGCGTCCGAACACGACTTTGCTTCCCTTCCACAGTATTAACTGACAGGTTCTAAGGGTCAGGTTCTACCTTCTCAACCTCTCGGTCCCCCCGCAAACTATTTTTTATCTTATCTCATAGTGAACTGCAAGTCAATGCGCGGCAAAAGAAAAATACCGGAGGAAGAATCCGCAGATAAAAAACGCTGTCTCCCGCCGAATTCCGCATTTTCCCCGCGCTGCCCGCCGCTGTATAAAAAATAAAAGACCCGGCTTCTCAGCCGGGTCTTTCTGTACGGCGGAGAAGCCGTACATCATATGATTCTTTTGATTTAATAAATTTTAATAAATTTCTAAAAGTATAAATCTGCTTATTTCGCTTTGCTCATCGCTCTGTATACGAATGTCAGTAAGAGACCTACGATACCGAGACCCATAGCGATGTAATAAGCTGTAGTGTAAGGCGCTTCGAATGCGTCTAAGAGCTTAGGACCTACGATACCTGCCAGGGAGAAACCGATGAACATGATACCGTAGTTTACACCGTTGTTCTTAGGACCGAACTGTTCTGCACAGAAACCAGGCATAACGCCCATGAAAGAACCGAATGCCAGACCTACGAGACAGATACCTACCATGAATATAGCTGTATCGCCAGCGCCTGCTCTGCTGATTAAGAACAGACCTACAACACCAACTACCAGCATGATCGTCAGCGTATTGATACGGCCGATTTTATCGGAAATCGTACCGCAGCCTACACGGCCCAGTGCGTTGAACAGAGCCAGAATCGTTACAGATAAAGTAGCGATCGTAGCCGTAGCGTCACCTTCTAAGATAACAGCTGTGATTACCGGCTTACACTTGGAGATCATCATCAGACCGAATGTAGCGCCTGCCGTCATCATGATTACCATTACGTAGAAGATAGGGTCAGCGAGCATCTGCTTCCAGTTCTTGCTTTCCGGAGCCTTAACGCCTGCCTTAGGAGCCGGCGGCTGGTAACCTTCCGGAACGAAACCGACCGGGCATCTGGTGATGAAGAATGCGCCGACGCAGATGACTACGAGGTAAACAATACCGAGAACCTTGAATGTGTTGAGAACTGTATCAGGGTTTACGATCTTAGCGATGATCAGCGGCAGAATTACAGAACCGAGACCATATGTAGCAGTCGTCAGACCACCGACAAAACCGGCTTTGTCCGGGAAGAACTTGACGGAGTTACCGATCGTGCATCCGTAAACGAGACCCATACCGAGACCCATCAGGATACCGTAGCCTACTACTACCATGATCGGGCTTGTAGCGCAGCCTGCAACGAATACGCCGCCGCCGAAGAAGATACCGCCTACGAATACGGACCACTTAGGACCGATGTTATCGTTGATATAACCGCCGATAATCATAGGGATAGGTCCGATGGAGTTAGCCAGTGTAAACGCCCAAGTTAAGGTAGCCATAGCTGTGTCAAATCCCATAGCAACGAAATGCTCATTGAGAGGACCTACGAACATGGACCAAGCGTAACCAGTACCGATCATTACGTTGATGATACAGCTCACGATAAGAACTGACCATCTCTTTTTTGTCAGATTTTGATTCTCACTCATTTGAAAACTCTCCTTTTCAATAAGAATGTACATCAATAACGATGCATTAAAAGTGCGTTTTGAAATTATCAAAACGATAAATCGTACCTAACAAAAGAATCATATATTAAATTATAAAGGTACAAAATTGTAACTGGTCATAGGTCACAAACCATAACCTTTACCACACAATTCTTGAGTACATTATAATGCTTCGTCTGACAACTGTATAGTATACCAAAGTATACTTTTTTCGGCAAAAAACGAGAGCCGTCGGCACGATTCGCTTCCGGCCCTGTAGTTGCAAGGGTTATCTGTCTTTGGTCAAAATGACATACAAACATTTGTATACAAATATTTCGATCTATGAGCTTATATGTCTGGCAAGAGCCGCCCGGTTGGTGATTCCCAGCCTCGAATATATGTTAGAAAGGCTTTTTTTGACGGTAATTTCCGCAATGTTGAGTTCTCTGGCGATCTCTACATTTGTCTTTCCGTGAGAGACCAGCAGTGCGATTTCCTGTTCTCTTTTGGTCAGAATGCTCAAAGAGGAGCGGTTCGCATCCTCTAAGACCGCCGACAGACTTCGCTTGTTTTCGGTATATATTTCCTTGATGCGTCCAACGAAATATTCTTCTTTTTCCTGCGAGATATCTTTCAGCAGGGGAAGAATCTCTTTGGCATTTTCGACAAACGGCATATAAATTCCGTCCTCGCATGCAAGATGCAGCGCCAGCTGCAGAGAGTCCTCCGCCTCGCTGTTCATTCCCATTTTTTTATAACCGACGGCCGAATAGATATGAAGATATATTTCCGTGAGCAGATTCGGAAATTCTCTGGCGTCCGCCAGAAGCTGATCGGCCTCACCGAGATATCTGGCATACTGACCGCTTTCCAGCAGAACCCGGCCGTAGACGATAGATACAAAACTCAGCGCGGGATGATAAATGCTGATACTGTCGAATTTCCCCTCTTCAATCCACTCGGGCACGCTGGACACCTGACAGAAAGAAGCGAAAATGAAAGCCCTGCACATATCCGCAGTATGGACGAAAAGATAACGCCGGCTGTCGACGACAGCTTCTCTCAGCTCTTTCAGCAGAGACAATCCCCGTTCCGTATCCCCCCGAAGCAGAGAGATTCTCGACTGCAGAAAAAGAGAACACACGAGAATTCCCGTCTGATTCTGACCCGAAGTCAGATGAAATGCTTTGTAAGACAGGATCTCCGCTCTGTCAAAATTTCCGCGGTTGTACTCCAGTTCCGCTTCCAGTATGTAATCGGATCCAAAGCCGTTCTTGTCGGTAAGCTTGTGATACAGATCTCTGCTCTCGTGCATACGGCGAACCAGCTCGTCAGCCGTCCCCGGCTCCCGGTAGAACATATGGAGCACCGACGGAGAACCGTAAGTGAAACTTCCGCCGGCTCCCTCCAGCAGAGACGGTCTCGACAGCTGCTGCGAGGCCTTCTTCTGCCAGTAAATCATCCGCTCCAGATCGTTGTACGACAGAAAACTGAGAAGCATAAAATATTCTCCGCTCAATTCCTTTTTTCTGCTCTCCGAAAGAGATTCCGTCTCGAAATAATCCTTCAGCTCCCTCATCGTCTGACGCAGCCGTTCCTTCTCATTCATCATCGAAAGCTGCTTAGCAAACAGAAGATTCGCCATCGGATGGCGCATACGGATCGCTTTTGGACACTCATCGAAAGCTTCGATCATCGTCTCTCGGCTCCGCGCGGAAAGACCGTTCGCTTTGTCACGCTCAAAAGCCTTCAGCATCTCATTGTAATCGTGACTGCGGTAATAGTAAAGAGTCGCCGGATAATATTCTCTGTTGAGATAATACCAGTCAGCCCCGTGGCGATAGACCTCATCGATATATTCGCGCCGCTGCTCTTCCAGTTTCTCCTGGAGAAAATCGGCGAACATATTATGAATATGATATACTTTCTCTTTCAGATCGAAGCGGATAAATCCGTTGGAAGCTACGATGTCATCGAGAATCCGGGAAGGATCCGCCTTTCTTCGGACAAACCGGGCCTGCTCTTTTGTAAACTCGCGGAAGATACTGACGCGCAGCAGGAAGTCCTTCTGATCATCAGAATAATTCTCATACAGGGAACTTTCGAATAAACCGTTTATATTTTCCGCCGTCGTCAATTCCCCGCACTCCGCATATCCCAGCAGAAGAAGGTATAATGCGCTGATCCAGCCCTCTGTATTTCTGCACACTTCCGCAGCCTGCGCTCTGGTAATTCGCATGCCGCAGGATTCAAAATACCACCCGCACTCTTCATCGTTTAAACGGAAATCGGCGTCGGTAAGGGTCAGCAGGAGACCCTTCAGCTTCAGCTCCTCGCGGCAATTTTCAAACCGGTTTCTCCCCATCAGGACAAAATGAATTCCGGATGCGTTTTCTCTCGCCAAGAACTCAAAAAAACGGTTCATCTTCACCGAACCGACGAGATGATAGTCATCGATGATAAACAAAACCGGCTGACGCACCGTCACCGTACCGATCAGCTGAATCACCATATTGATGAGAACTTTATCTCCTGGAAATCCCATCGCATCCAGCTCACAGGATACATCCGAATCAATCTGAGAAAAAGCCCGGCAGAACTGCTGCCAGAAATAATCCTGCGAGGAATCGGAAGCGGAAATCCACACATAAGGCAATTCCCTCTTTTTCAGAAAAAAACGCATGCCGGTCGTCTTGCCGTAACCCATCGGCGCTTCGATGACGGTCAGCGGATAGGTCTCCGCCTGCGCCAGTTTCGCTTCCAGCCGCGCTGAAAGATACATATTTTCCGCATTTATTTTTGCCTTTTTGCTCATAGTCCGATCTCTCCTGTACCACTGCAGAACAGACCGCCTGCTTCGAGGCGTCGATTCTCTTTAGGACAATGATTCGGCGGCCAAATAAAATTCAGCCGCCGATGTTATTTCAACTGTCAGCTGAGCCCGGAAAACAGCCGCATCCGCTTTCCCGCCAGTCTGACGTTTTCTTTCTATTTGAAATTTCTCTTCGTCTTGCGAATATACCTTATATATCCGAAAGTATATTCAGAGTATATCATAATTCGCCGATTTTTGCCAGTAAAAAATGTTTTTGTCCGATACAATTTATCTGCATTCCACACCGCAGCCGATTGTCTGTCAGACTGAGAGACAAAAAAGAACGCCGCAGTTTTTTCGCGGCGCCGCTGCTATATCATTTCCGTATTCTGCTGAGAAAGGAAGTTCCGTTTTTCATCTTCGGAACGCCCAGATATTCACAGATGGACGCTCCTACATCGGCGAAGGAACGCAGAATGCCCAGATCTGTATTTTCACGCACCATCTCCCCGTACACCAGAAGAGGCACGTATTCCCGGGTGTGATTCCAGCCGGCGTGTACCGGATCATTTCCATGGTCCGCACAGATGATGAGCAGATCCTCCGGTTTCATCCGGTGGATGACTGCCGGAAGCATGGCGTCGAATTCTTCCAGCGCCCTGCCGTAGCCTTCCGGATCGCGCCGGTGCCCGTACATGGAATCAAAATCGATGAGATTTGTGAAAATCAGTCCCTGCCGGCAGGACTCCATATATTCGACAGTGCGGTAGACGCCGTCGTCATTGCCGTTGGTATATACGGAGGAGGTAATCCCGTTTCCGCTGAAAATATCGGTGATCTTGCCCACCGCGCAGACTTCCTGCCCCGCCTGGCTGATACGGTCCAGAATCGTCTCACTCTTGGGATCGTAGGTATAATCGTGGCGTCCGCTGATTCTCACATAATTGCCGTCTTTTTCGATAAAAGGACGCGCGATCACTCTGCCCACCAGCCACTGGCCCACCAGCAGCTCTCTGGCCGCCTCACAATACTCGTAAAGCGTCTCCATGGGGATGACTTCCACGTTGGCCGCCACCTGAAACACGCTGTCCGCAGAGGTATAGACGATAGGACTGCCGGTGCGCCTGTGTTCTTCTCCCAGAACACGAATTATCTCCGTGCCCGACGCGGAATAATTGCCGATCACACTGCGGCCGATACGCGCTTCAAACGCCGCGATAAACTCCTCTGGAAACCCCTCCTCTGTAAAAGTGCGAAAAGGCTCATCCATCGTAAGCCCGCAAATTTCCCAGTGTCCGGTAATGGTATCTTTTCCCTCAGAACGCTCCGCCATTTTTCCGTAAGCTCCCTGGACGCGTCCGCGAAAGGGAGCGATCTTCACGCCCGAAATCGATGCGAGACCGAGCGAGGAAAGATTGGGCAGATTCATCTGCGGATATCTTTCAAAGATGTGATTGAGCGTGTGAGAGCCTGTATCGCCGTAACGTCCGGCATCCGGCAGTTCTCCCGCTCCCACGCTGTCCATGATAATGAGGATTACTCGTCTTTTCGCAAACATGTCTTCCCCTCCTGACAAAGAATCCCTCCGCGGCTCTCTTTTGTCTGCGCCGCGAGAATCGGAACAAATCCCAGATAATCACATGACACCAGGCGATAATCCGTCGCTCCGATACGCCCGTTAAAAGAAAACTGACGGGCATAGCTGCCGTGCAGATGTCCGTAGATTACCAGCTCCGGCTCGAATTCACCGATGATCTCAGTAAACTCATTTCTGCTGTTTTTCATTTCGGCGGGAGGATAATGCATCGCTACGATGATCCGCTCATAGCCGTCTTTCCTTGCCGCTTCCAAGGACATGCGCAGCCGCAGCTGCTCTCTGGCATAGATTTTGTCGTCGTGAGACGTCCAGTTCTGAGACGTCTGAGGAAGCTTCCAGCCTCTCGTCCCGCAGACAGCGATGTCTCCCGCACCGTAATAATTATTCTGCAGAAAAATCATATCTTCGTAAAGCGCATTGAGCTTCGTCGGCGTAGACCACCACAGATCATGATTGCCCTTAAAGAGAAGCTTCCTGCCCGGAAGACGATGCACCCACTGAAAATCTGCTTCAGCGTCTTTCAGCTTCAGGCCCCAGGAAAGATCTCCCGGCAGGATGATCACATCCTCCGGCGAGACGAGCCGAAGCCAGTTATCTCTGATTTTTTCATCGTGTTTCTCCCATTCCGGTCCGAAGACATCCATCGGTTTGTCTGACGAGAAAGAGAGATGCAAATCCGATATGGCAAATATTTTCATTTTATTCTTCCTGTATCTTTCGCGCGTTCCTGTTCCTTCTGATTTTACGATCTGCAAAGACACCCAGCGCGATCACTGCGGAGAGAAGAAAAACCACGGCTGTTCCCGCCGCGGGATGCCTTCCGTTGCTGATATAGCGGAGAGATTCGGTGATAAGATTGGAACTCTCTCCCTCCGCTCCGTTTCTGACTGTCTGAAGCCTCATGATTTCTTTTTCCGTCTGACCTTCCGGCTCCAGCTCATAAGTTACCTCTCCGTATGCCTCCATCAGTTCCATCCGTTCCTGATGAGAATCATCGTAGGCGCCGTCCTGAACCAGATAAATTTCACTGGAAGAGGAGGAGAGGTCGTTCCTGTAAAGAGCGGAAACTTTTTCCGGTAGAAAAATCGCCCACGGATGGTAGGTCATAAAGAAGTTATTCCAGTTATGAATTTCATATGCGCTCATATCCGGTTCGATGAGAATATTTTCACAGCCGATGCGTTCCGCCGCCGCGTAGTGTTCCATATCCGACGTATGCCATACATATCTCTCTCCGGTGATTCCCGCTTTCTCCGACACGTCCGCAAAGGTTTCGCACAGACGCGTCACACCGTCAGATAACTGCTGCGAACCTTCCTCCGCCCGGCCGCTCTTGCCGGTATCCGCTTCTTCCTCAGCTTCCGCCACAGGTTTGAGAATCAGCGTCACATCCGGATACTCCGCGAGAAACTGGCAGACGTCACCGACGCGCAGCAGCGTAGATTCGCTGTAAGGCTGGCCATTCTCGTCCTTCAGACGGGAACGGATAATTTTTTCATAATCCTCATCCGCCGCCATACTGACCTGAAGATAGCAGTATCCCTCCCGGACGCTCTGTCTGAGCCTGTCCAAAGCGGAAATTCCGTCGGAATCCGCCTTCAGAGAGGATAACGGCATCGCGATCCGCGCCGGTTTTCCTTTGGAATCCATCCCCGACAAAATCTCATCGATGGACATATTCTCATTTAAAACTTTGTCCAGAACATCATATTTCAGATAAAACTCTGAAAGATCAGCATACTGAGAAGATCTTCCGGATTCTTCCTCCAGCCCCTCGATAGACGCTTTCTCTCCGCTGTCCGCTTCCCATGCGGTACCGTTGGAAAACACACCGTCATCGGAAGCCCGGAAAACAACGTCGTCATCGATAAAAGATCCCTTCGGCAAGAATTGCTGAATTGCCGCAAAGCCCTCATCAGCGGTAATCAGATTCTGTCCCAGATAAATCGTGTCCAGCGTTTCCATTCCCAGAAGATATGCGACGGTAGGCAGGAAGTCCAGCTGGCCGCCCGCCGTGCTGATAGTCTCGCTGACACCGCTGCCCGGTATATTGATGATGAGAGGAATATTGAAATGCCATTTATAATTATAATCTTCCCCGATGAGATCTGTCATTATTTTTTTTATCTCGGGATCCGTACAGGATAATCCGTAGTGATCGCCATAAATACAGATAATGCTATTCTCGTACAGCCCCTCTTCTTTCAGCTCATCAAAAAAACCTTCTAACGCTTCGTCCGCATAACGGATAGAATTCAGATAATCTCCTACGATCGTTCCTTTCACCGGATCCTTCAGTTTCAGTCTGCAGTCTTCCTCCTTCTGTTCAAACGGATGATGACCGGACAGGGTAATCATAAAGGAATAAAACGGTTCTTTCATGGTTTTCATCGCGTCTATCGACTGGTGATAAAAACTCTTGTCATTGGTAGCCACCACGCTCCAGCCCGTATAATCCTCGTCGTCCTCATAATAATCGCTGTCGAAGAAATGGTCGAATCCCAGGGAGGGATATATGTTTTCTCTGTTCCAGAATGTCTTTTCGTAAGCGTGCATCGCCGCCGTCTCATACCCCTGTTCTTTCAGGAGCACCGGAAGCCCCCGGAAATAATTCTGCTGATAAAGAGTATACGTATAACTCGACATCGTACCCAGGATCGAATTGTTCGTAGCAAACTCAGCGTCGGAAGTATTACCGCTGCCTACCTGATAATAGTAGTGGTCAAAATAAACCGATTCCTGTTCGTTGACCAAACTGTTGAGAAAAGGCGTCAGTTCCTGACCTTCATATTCCCGATTGATGGCAAAATTCTGAAACGCCTCCAGCTGAATGACGATGAGATTTCTGCCTTTCGCGGCGCCGAAGAGATTCTCCCGTCCTTGTGCAGAAGAGTTTTCCTGCAATGTTTCACCGTTCTCCTCCGTCTCACTGCCGTCCGCACCCGGAAGCGTCGTCTCATAGGTTCCCGTAGCGATGTAATACGGCTCCTGACTTCCGCTGTCCGAAATCCCGGTGAGGTCCCTCAAATGATACGTCATCAGTTCCTGCGCCGATACAGATGCCACGAGATTGGAACCCACCGGATTGAACAGCATAAAAAAAACGAGAAACGACGACGCAAAAACTTTGATCGCCTTCGGTACATCGTAAGATTTTCTTCCCTTGAGACTGCAATAAGAACTCTCCGGCTGCTTTCTCCTCCGCAGAGCCGACAAAATCAGCACGGCAAAAATCGCAATATTGTCTAAAAAGAGCACGAAATACTGCGGCTTGATCAATTCGCTGATCGATGCGGTAATATCTCCGACCATCTTAGCGGAATTGATGATCCGCACCGTCAGATAGGAATTGTAATATCCGTGATACAGCACATTTGCAAACATCAGAAAAGACGCCAGCAAATAGAGCACCGCCGGGATACCCTTGCGCCGAAAAGCACAGAAAAACAAAAATACCAACAGGCAGCTCAGCGCGCAAACCAGAATGAAATGATTTGATATCCCCATAAAACTGTAAAAACACACGTACTTGATCAGGACGAGCGCCGCAGCTGCAAAAGCCCAGATACCGTACCTTTTTCTAAAATCTGAAAACGCTTCCCGACAAACACCGGTCCGCTTCTTCTCTTCTATCTGCATATCCAACTTACACCCTTTCTGCATCTCTATTACTTTGTCTCTTTTCCAGCTTTTCCATAACACCGGAAGTCATATTAAAACCTATTTTACCATTCTTTACAGTGTATTTACAATTTTACTTTATCAAAATACAGAAAGAGAGCGTTCCCCCGAGCCGCTCTTGCGGCTTTTCGGAACGCTCTCGGCAATTTTTATTCACTTTGCACCGGAAATTTCATTCTCAGAAGTCTGGAAACCCCCTAACTACTGATTCATCTCTTTTTCCGCCAGATTCTGGTTCATCTGCTTGATCAGTTCCACAAACAGATCCACCCTGTCCGACGGGATGCCCTCCACAATCTCCTTGTGAACCATCCCCAGGCGGCGTGCGATTTCCTTGACCTTATTCTTTCCCTCTTCCGTAATGAAGACGAGAAATGCTCTCCGGTCCTTTTCGGTCGTACGTCTTACCACATAACCTCTGTTCTCCAGAATATCGAGGATTCTGGCAAGAGTAGCCTGGTCTTTGTCTACTTTATGTGATAAACTCTTCTGGTTAATACCGTCCTGATCAACTAAATTGTAAAGTACCACATACTGTTCCAGAGTGATATCATCTCTGTCCAGAGCAGCAGACATCTGTCGACGCATTCTTTTTTGCATGACGTAAACTAAATATGTCATCTCTTCATTAATATCGAACATAGAATACATCCTCTCTTAATCATTTTCTTTAACTGATAGTATTACTTTTTCTTCGGAGCCTCGATTTTCGGCATATCCTCCTTCGTAGCTTCCGCGATCTTTCTCAGTTCCGGTTTGGAAACCTTACCGTTATTGAGAAGCGGGAACTCATCGACGAACCAGTAATAGGATGGAATTGACAGCGTAGGCGTCTTGCCTACACAGAAGGCTCTCAGCTCTTCTGCTGTCAGCGTGGAACCTTCTTTTCGTCTGACGAATGTACCTACGATCTCGCCGTATTTGTAATCCTTAACGCCGATCGCATACGCTTCTTCGACATCCGGATGAGAAGTCAGAACTTTCTCCACCTCTCCCGGACTGATATTTTCGCCGCTGCGGATAATGATATCCTTCAGTCTATCGCCGATCTTCAGATAACCATTCTCCATGAGACTTCCCGTATCGCCGGTTCTGAGCCATCCGCCTTCGATAAAGGTCTCTGCCGTCTTTTCCGGCTGGCCCAGATAGCCCATCATAAGGCTGTAGCCCTTGACACAGATTTCACCCGGGCCTTCCGGACCCACATCTTCCAGAGTATCCGGATCGATAAATTTAATCTGAACGCCCGGCATAATTTCACCGACACTATTGCCCTTCAGTTCTACAGGATCCGTCGTCTTCGTACCGGATACGCACGGAGAAGTTTCGGTAAGACCATAGCAAATGATGATATTCTTCATATGCATGATCTCTTCGATTTCACGAACCATTCTCTCAGGACACGGAGCGCCCGCAGTAATTCCCTTGCTCATGCAGGATACCTCATACTTATCCGGATTCTTTTTCAGTTCGTCGATGAATCCGATAAACATAGTAGGAACGCCGCATACCGTCGTACATCTCTCTCTCTGAATCATTTCGAGAGATTCTCCCGGCTTGAACCGGCTTGTCAGCACAATCGGCATACCTCTATGTATCGAAGGCAGACAGGAAGCTACGGATCCGAAGGTATGGAACAGCTGAATCTGCATGCACATTTTATCTTCATGGGTGAGGTCCATCTGGTTTGCCATCGTATAGGAGTTTTCCACTACGTTGAGGTGGGAAAGCATGACGCCCTTAGGGAAACCTGTGCTTCCGGACGTATAGATGACGTAAGCCAGATCCTTTACGGTAAACGCGGATTTCGCGGCTTCAAATGCCGCATCATCCATCGCGCGTCCTTCTTCCACAGCCGTATAGAAATCATAGACGCCCGGATAGGCGAACTGATCTGTCGCATCCACCAGAATCACTCTCTTGAGCAGAGGAGCTTTCTCCAAAGAGAGCTCGCCGTATTTCTGTGTTTTGATCTCAGGATACATATCGTCTGCCAGCATTTCGATATTCTCATGCACCTTCGCACCCCGATAGAGGATAAAGGTGGAGATCTCCGATCTTCTGACCAGCTCTTCCATCCGATCCTGCTTCTCGTACGGTGTGAATGCGATCATTACAGCGCCGATCTTGCTGATCGCATAAGCTGCGGTCAGAGATTCGATTCCGTTCGCCATCCATAAACCTACGTGATCACCTTTGCCGATCCCGATGCTCAGCAGGTACTTGGCGAACGCTTTGGAATCCTCATCAAAAGTCTTATAATCGATTCTCCTCGTACCGTCAAATGAGATCAGAGCTTCCTGATCCGGATAGAGCTTTGCAGTCTCCTCGAGAACCTCGCCTACCTTCAGATCGAGAAGTCTTTCGATCTCGAGATCGTAGTCCTTTCCGTCAACAGTGATCTTCGCGCTGTTGACTCCGGAAACGAGCTCCTGCTGTTTCGCAGTTTCGGCCAATGCCGCCGTAAGCTTCTCATCCGCTCCTTCCGGCTTGCTCAGCACGCTGCCGTCGAGAGCTTTAAATTCCCAAACTCCGTCTGTAAGTGTGATAATGACTTTTCTTCTTTCATCGACAAAACCCATGGTATTACCTCCTCTGTGCATTCTATCGCCCAAAATCAAAATGGTTCGGACCTGCGCGTATACAGACGATATTTATACGCATAACAACTTCCTTTTAATTATAATAGCCTTTATAGATTTTGTCAATTATTTGCTCAAATATATTATGTCAGTATATAATATGAAATCTCGCCATTTTGTTCATACCAATAATATATAGTATACCATCAACTTAATTCAGTCAAACAATTATGTGCATCTGTACAATCTTTTTTCTTCCTGAAAAATAATTCTCTGCTTTTTTTGGAATTATTTATGCATGTTATCCAAAATTTTCTGTTTATATAAAAACAATCACTGAATCAGCGCGCTTTTTGGCAGACCGTCTCAAATGTCATATAATAACTGAAATTTCAATATTTCTCAACCGGCGATCCTCTGCTCCGTTTTCCAGCGTATCAGATTTCATCTCAATCCGGCGCTGTACGTCTCGTCCGGCTCCTCGATTTCCCTCCGCCGCTGTCAGCTTCAGAAACAGATCAAAACACTTGCAGCCGCTCATAAAATAATTCTTCCGTACAGGAACACCGACCAGATAAAAACAAAAATCTGCTCCGTAAACGCTGAAATTTACGGAACAGATCCTCTGATCTCTTTCGGTGAAGCAAATTACATCACTTATTTTATTCGCTGAATCTCTCTGAGAATATCGTCGAAATCTCCATCTTTATACTGATCGAAAAACATCTGTATCTGCAGTCGTTCCTTTTTCGACGGACGAATTTTATCGATGACAACCCCCGCGGCGGAAAGACCTACCTTTGCCGGATCGAGTCCGATGTCCTCCAGATCCCATCTTTCGATTTCCATTTTCATGGCAGCCCGAATCCCCGCAATGGACATGACTCTCAGGCTGTATTTTTTCTTGAGGTTGCTGAGCACCGCCGGACAGCCGGAATCCACCGTCTCGATGACGGAGCCCAAATCCCGCTTTACGGTAAGCCCTTGGCCGTGCTTCTCAAATTCGCACACGTTTGTCAGATACGGCAGGTGGAGTTCCTCGGCCAGCATGGGGCCCACAAAGCCGGTTCTGCCGTCCATGCTGGCATGCCCTGTCAGCACGGCGTCAAAGTCGCCGATCTTTCTCACCGCGGCGGCGAGAGCCCGCGCCGTAGCCAGGGTATCCGACCCTCTCATCTGCCCGTCGTTTACAAGAATCGCCCGATCTACACCGAGAGCCAAGGATTCCCGCAGAATTTCCTCTGTCTTGTCGTTTCCGAAGCTGAGTGTGGTGATATGTACGTCGTCTCCCATGGCGTCCTTCAACGTCATGGCCAGTTCCAGGGCATTACAGTCGTCAAACGTAAGCATCGCGTCCTCCGAATTTCGGACTACGATATTTGTTCCTTCCTGCATGGAAACCATATTCGATTTCGGCGCCTGTTTCAATGTTACTATCAGTTTCAGCATTTGCACTTTCCCTCTGCGGCCTCTTTTGTAAGACCGCTTCGTCCTCTTTCCCGCTGCCGGCTCGAAAAGACGCGGAAAGGGAAATCTAAAACGATCCCTTTCCGCGCATGTAACCGCCGGTATGCTGTTTATACCGCCTTTTCTCTTTTCGGTGGCGGCGTGTCTCGTAAAAGCCGGTTAAAATCTCTCCACAGATACGAATACATACTGATCCGGTTCTTCCGGATTATAGATTCGGAATTTATCTTCTTTCGGCATTTCGATTTCACCGGATGCGTACTTCATGATTTCCGCTGTCACCCAGGGCATCGGCCACGGCGTCTCGATCGGCTCGGAGACCTGAACTCCGCTTCCGTCAAAACCCAGAACCTGCCCTCTCAGATCACAGGGAATACTCTCCACCGCCTTTATCGTAAACACGATATCTGCTTTTTTTCCGTTAAATTCCATTTCAGTCCTCTTACTCTTCTCCGCTGTCCGGTTTTGGCTTCCGGAAAGAACCGTAATCCACCGTAATCGGAACCAGCTCAAAATCGTCCATCTCGCCTTCGACGATATCGTAACCTACTGATTTATAGCGCTGGCATACCGTTCGGCACCCGGACGGACATCTGCCGCAGCCTTCCTTGTGTCTTACCGGTTCAAAATCTATCGTACCGCTTTCAATTACGACTTTCCCCATAAATACCTCCGTTTAACGCCAGACGGTAAAATCGGATTCCTCCTCATAAGCCTCATAGACTACCGCCTGCCATGTGCCGCTCATCACGTCCGCATTGTCCGCGCAGAGCTCTTCGATGGAATCATATTCGATCGTATCGCCCACATAATACATATTGATCTTATTTTTGGTAATCTTCCATTTGTTTGTCTCTCCGTCATGCTTCACCATAACGTCTGTGAGTTTGAGGAAGAACTGGCTTACCCCGTTCTTTTCGAACATTTCCATAAAATCAGCCGCTGCCGGATTTTCCATCAGATAATAAACCCGGTTGATTTCCATGTAGAAACGGTGATTATCCGGTCTGGTGGCGGTGAAAAGTTCTCCTACCTGACCTACCCTCAACTCTTTGCCCGCCATCTCCAGGATATGCATTACGGAATCGTGTACTTCGATATACAGCTGACCGTCGATCGTAAAGAACTGACCTTCGATTTCGAACATGTCGTCCTCAAGATAAAAATCAACGTACATGCCGTCGAACTTTTCAATAATATCTTTATTATAAATATCCAGTCTCTTGTAATTCTCTTCCATAAATGAACACTCCTTTACTAAAGCTGAGGTACCATGGCAGGCGACTGATAGATATTTCCCGCCAGCTTGGTCTGCTCTACTGTCATCTTATCTCCCGGAGAGAGAGTTCCGTCGTTTGCCATCAGCATAAACTGACCGACTTCATCGCTCCATACGATCTGAATTACTTCATCATATTCCCCATAGAAGAGAATGTCGCCTTCATACAGCTCCGCGCCGTCGGCATCTTTCCAGCCGGTCTTCTGCATCGGAATCAGCTCCATCGGCGGATCATTCTTTAAGTCATAGATATATAAAGCGCCGAAAGAGAGATACGCATAAAGTGAAATCATCATATCCGTCTGAGGATCTTTCAGATCTTCCGGCTCATACATGATCTTAGCGTCCGGATCCCAGGCTCTGAACTTCAATTCACGTCTGCGCTCCTCCGGATCGGCATCCCCGTTTTCGAAGACATTTCCTACGATCTTCATCGCGTCGCCCAGATAGGCTCCCCCCGGTGAAATCGTGCCATCCAGACCCAAAAGCAGATATCCGGAGATCTCATCGTCCCAGATCACCTGGAACGGATTTCCGTCGATTTCCACGATATCGCCTTCGTACACTTCGAACTGCTCCTGATCAAACCAGTTGGTACTCTGCATCGGTACCAGTTCGGTCGGCGGCTGTGTCTTGATATCCGCGATATGAAGAACCCCGTCGATCAGCTGTCCGTAAATCGTTTTCGGCGCGTCTTCTTCTGTATCCGGTTCTTCCAGATCTTCCGGCGAATACATCTTCTGCTCTGCCGGATGCCAGGCTCTGTATTTCCACTCTCTCGTATACTCTGCCATTTTGATTCCTCCAATTTCTTATTTTATCTTATTTAAAAACCCATCGGCTGTCCGCCGGACCGGGTTCAGATTACCTGTCCGAAAATTTACTTTCCAAATGTGCACTTCGGCCATACGCAGACGTCGCACTGCATACAAAGGCCGCCAACGCCGAAGCTGGTAATGTCGCGCCTTGTAATCTTTTCGTCTGCGAAGACTCTCGGAAGGAGAAGATCGACGACAGTCGTCCTGAAAAACATACCGCAGGCCGGAACGCCGAGAATCGGCGTATCGTCCAGATAAGCCATCATAAACATAGCCCCCGGAAGCGCAGAAGCGCCATAAGTGACGATATCAGCCCCCGCCTTCTTAATCGCCGTCGGCGTGAGATCGTCCGGATCCACCGACATGCCGCCGGTAGTGAAAATCACGTCCGCGCCTTTTGCTTTCAGATCCAGAATCTTTTCAGAGATGATATCCAGATCGTCCGGAGCATAGGTGATCTCGAGAATCTCAGATCCATAATGTTCAACTTTTTCCGTAATCACAGGAGCGAAAGCATCGGGAATGCGGTTATAAAAAACTTCACTCCCCGTAATGACACATCCCACCTTCTTCTTTTTGTAAGGCTTGACTTCGATGACCCAGTCCGCTTCGCTGCAGATCCTCTCCGCCTCCGCGATATCCGCCTCATCGACCACCAGAGGAATCACCTTCGTCCCCGCCAGCATCTGTCCTTTGACTACCGGCGTATGATTCGGCAGTGTCGCGCATATGACCAGCGGCAGGTCGTTGATCTCCTGTACCGCTTCTTCATTGATTTTCAGCAAACCGTCATGTTCTGCAAACAGATTGACGCGGCTCTCCTTCGGCGGCTGCGTATAAATCCCTTCGCCGCTGATCGCAGCTCCCAGACGGATTCCCGCTTCGTCCTCATGAACTTCGCTGCCGGAAAGCTGCAGCACATAAATATTGCTCTTTCCCACATCCAGCAGCCGGTCCACGTCCTCGGGAGCGATGATATGACCCTTCTTAAAGAGAGAGCCTTTAAATTCTCCCTTTACAATCCTGGTAATATCGTGAGCTAAAATCTTGCCTACCGCATCTTCTGTTCTGATGATTTCCTTCTTCAAAATAAGCCTCCAATTGCAGTTCATCCCCTACAGGAATGGGATGCCGGCATCGTCCCTCGCCTGCCGGCATCATAATCGAAAAAACGCTCTGTCCTCACCGGAAACAACCGCGTATCCGCCGGCTTGCAGACAAATAAGCGGAGCATCTGACGATGCCTCGCCTCTTTCGATTCTTTATTTCGTTCCGATACCGATTGCGATAAAAAAACGGATCTGAAATCGGATCCGCTATGATTATCTTGCACAATTATTCTAATTCATTTTCGATAATATAGCAAGAACAAGTTTTTTCTTCAGTCATTGCAGCCGCCGGGTTTTGGGTCTTTATGAAGTCTGTGCTGATTTGCGGCTTACGATGTATAAATACCCGGATTTTTCTCCTGTAACGCAAAATTTAAAATCATTTTAGAATAAAAAACACTCCGCAGCAGGCGCTGCGGAGCGGAAAAATCGTCCGGCATATTTTAGCAGGTTTCGATCCATCTGAGATCGTAAGGCTCAAAGGTAACGTTTCTGTATTTTTCCACATCAAGAATCTTGCCGTCCCAATCGCCGTGGATATCGCCGTTCTGTTTGATGAGAATATCGTAAAGAATATCATATGTCTGGTCACCGTCATTTTCCACGATCGTGCTGTACGGCAAAGTCTTATGATAAGTCAGTTCCAGCCCCTCAAAATCAAAATGATATCCGCAGCGCATTCTGCAGCCGTCGAGACCGGTATATCTGCAGAATTCTTTCAGATCTCTGAGAATCATATCGTGTTCTTCATCGTAGAGATTTTCCGGTGTCGTATCTGTATAATCGAAACGGAACTGAATCGGAATACGATACTTTTTAAAACGCCTCATATACTGCACCAGTTCGTCTCTCGGATAATCCCTGTAGAGCACACAGTTTACACGGATATTCGTCGGAATTCTCGCGATCAGCTCATCCGGAGATTCTTCCACATAAGGTACGAGGTGACGGGAAATATTGATGCAGGTGATCTTGTCCTTGTTGCGCTCCACAAACTCGATCATCTCATCACCCGTACGGTCAGCAAATACCGGGAATGTCGTATTGATATACACCTTATGCGTCGCCGGCACCTGATCCAAGAGGATCTGAAGAGATTCAAGATTCGAAAACGGTTCGCCGCCGGTGAATACAAAATCGCATTCCGGCGTAATCCCGTCCATCACACGGATGCTCTCGCAGATCTTCTCGAGACTGAAACCTTCCATATTTTCATATTCTTCCTTATTTACGCAAAAAGGGCAGTTATTTTGGCAGTCATAAGGAACGAATACTGTTACCGTCGCTCCGCCCTCACGGGTTTTATATGGATTACTCATATTGTTTATCTGTCCTCCAATCGAACATTCTTTATATACGAACTGAATTTATTTTATACCTAAATATAAGCTTAAGTCAACAATATTTCTCATATCCGCACAGATGCAGAAAAATTGTGTGATATATTTTTAACATTTTCAGAAAAAATTACGGTCTCACTGCCATCGGTGAATATTTTTTAAATGAATTATCTATAAAAATAATAGAATTGTTTCATATCATTTGAGCGCCGTAGCATAAAAATTTGCGCGTATCGCAATCATCGGGATGCGAAGAGACAAAAATATAAAAGAAGATAAGATAAAAGGATAACAAAAATGTCTAAAAAATATCAAATTAATTTTATATACCGACATACAAAGATGTATGTACAGGCAGCACCGCAGAACATAGGAAAATCGATTATTTCCATACATCTTTCGCCGTGCTTTCACCACAAAAAGAAGCGGCAGAATATCTGCCGCTTCCGAAAAATAGCCTTGTTAATTCGCAGAGAATTAGAGGTTCTTACCGATAGACTTGAGGTAGTTGAGAACCTTTTCCTGTGTCAGAGGCTGTTCTGTGCATCTGTAACCGATCGCATCATATACAGCGTTGAAGATTGCAGGAGGTGTCGGCTGGATAGGACCTTCGCCGGATTCCTTACCGCCGTAAGGAGCGGATGGGTCGTAAGATTCTACGATCTCAGCGTTGATTTCAGGCATATCTAAAGTTCCGCAGAGCTTGTAGTCGTGGAAAGACGGGTTGAGTAATCTGCCGTCTTCCGCATAACGCATTTCTTCGAGTAATGCGTTACCGAGACCCATCTGGATGGAACCGTGAACCTGACCTTCGCAGGACATAGGGTTGATCGGCTGACCGAGGTCGCCTGCCTCTGTGATGTCCAGAACGTGTACGTTACCGGTGTAGAGGTCAACCTTAACGTGAGCGATCTGAGTCGTGAAACCGAATGTAGGGGAGTGACCGATGTTACCGCCCTGCTGGATACCCTTTCTTCTTGGAGGTGTGAACTGTCCGGAAGTGATGAGCGGACCGTTAGCAGAGATGTACTGATCTACTACTTCGTTCCAGTCAACGTTCTTTCTCTTCTTTTCGTAGATGGAGTAGAACTGATAGTCCTTAACGCCGACTTCCTGACCACGGCAGCCCATGATAGCAGCAGCAACAGGGAAGAGTAACTGGTTAGCAGCTTCGCACGCTCTTCTGATCGCCCAGCCGGTAGCATAAGTTACACGGGAAGCGAACGTACCGAGGTCGAATGTAGCCAGCTCAGTATCTCTGGATACTACCTTAACGTCTTCGGATCTTACGCCGAGAGTTTCAGCAGCCATCTGAGCCATAACCATGTCAGCACCCTGACCGATATCTGTAGCACCGCAGTATAATACTACGTTGTTTTCGCCTTCGATCTTAACGTTAGCTACAGTATGAGGCTTGTAGGAGAGGTACAGAGTGTAGGAAGTACCGGAGATATAGTAACCGCCGGAGATACCAACACCTTCACCAAACGGAAGCTTGCCATACTTGTTTTCGAAGTCACAGTTATCCGCAGCAGTCTGGAGAGTCTTCTTGTATTCTGTATGAGGTACATACATCATAGAACGGCAAGTATGACCGGATTCTACTGCGTTGAGCAATCTGATCTGTAACGGAGTCATGCCGAGCTTTTCAGCTGCCATATCCATTAAGATTTCCATTGCGAATCTTGGCTGGGAACCGCCGAGACCTCTGTGCGCGCCGCAAGTGTTTGTATTTGTGTAGATGAGCTTACCGGAGAACTTAGCAGCCGGAGTTACATAAGGGAGGTGAGTCATGGAAGCTGTGTAGAATAATACTACAACACCCCAAGACATGTAAGCACCTGCAACCATCAGGTTATCAAAGTCAACTGCTGTGATATGACCTTCCTTATCGAAGCCCATTCTAAACTTCATGAAGCAAGGGTGACGACCCTGGTTCTGTGCGAATACTTCAGATCTTTCGTAAGTGCACTTAACCGGACGGCCTACTCTGGAGGAGAACTTGGAAGTAATGAAGTCAGCTGTAGTAGCTACACCCTTACCGCCGAAACCGCCGCCCAGGAGAGGAACTGTGATTCTGATGTCCTTCATAGGCATCTGGAGAACCTTAGCTAACTGCTGGTGAGTATAGTGAGGTACCTGGCAAGTTGCGTATAAGTGGAGCTTGTTCTTGTGAACGTCGAAGTCTGCTAAAGCGGACTGAGGTTCGATGAAGGACTGATGATACTGGCAGGAATAGAATTCCTGTTCGATTACAACGTCGGATTCAGCTAAGATAGCGTCTACGTCACCGTACTGCTGCTTACCCTGGTGAGCGATGTTGCCCGGCTTATCCTCATGAATGAGAACGCCTTCTTCGTTTGCCATTCTTTCGGAATCTCTTGCGTCAACGATTACCGGAAGTAATTCGTATTCAACATCGATGAGTTCGAGCGCCTTTTCAGCGATTTCTTCTGTCATAGCACAGACAGCAGCTACCGGTTCACCCCACATACGAACCTTTTCTCTTGCGAGAACTTCTTCATTTGCAGAGTGAGCAACGATACCGTAATCGATAGGGAAGTCCTTACCGGTCAGAACGTCGAGAACACCTTCTAATTCCAGAGCTTTGCTGAAATCGATATTTTTAATTACAGCGTGAGCGTGTGGAGATCTTAAGATCTTTGCATATACCATTCTCGGTAAAGTTAAGTCGTCTGTGTACTGTAACTTACCTGTAACTTTCATAGGACCGTCGAGACGAGGAATGGATCTGCCTACTTCCGTATATTCTCTCGTGTAGTCCTTATAGTCATGATATCTATTGGAAACTTCATACATTTTATTCATAGCCATTTATAACACCCCGCCTTCTGCCGCACATGCTTCTACAGCTTCGAAAATCAGAATGTAACCAGTACATCTGCAAAGGTTTCCGGAAAGTGCTCTTCTGATTTCAGCTCTTGTAGGATGTGGATTTCTAGTTAATAAGTTGTAAGAAGACATTACCATACCAGGAGTACAGAAACCGCACTGAACTGCGCCGTGGTTTAAGAACGCCTTCTGGATCGGATTCATTTCACCGGTCTTCTGATCAGCGATACCTTCGATTGTAGTGATCTTCTTACCCTGACAAGCGATAGCGAGAGTCAGGCAAGATAATACTGCCTTACCGTCGATGATAACTGTGCAAGCGCCGCAGTCGCCCTGGCCGCAGCCCTTCTTCGTACCGGTAAGACCTGCTTCCTTTCTGAGTACGTCAGCGAGAACGTCAGTAGGAGCAATTCTTAAATCCATATCTTCGCCGTTAATGTTTAACGTAACAAGCTGTTTTTTCATTGTCGAATACACCCCCTATTAGCCCTGAATTTCTTCAGCAAGTTCTCTTAAGATTCTTCTTGCTAATGCGCCGATAACGTCTACTCTGTAGTCAGCGGAAGCTCTTACGTCTGTGATCGGATGAACTTCAGACTGAGCAGCTTCGCCAGCAGCCTTGATTGCAGCTTCATCACCTAACTTTGTGCCGATGATAGCCTTAGGAACTGCTTCGGAAACCAGAGGCTTAATCGCTACGGAACCCATTACACACTTAGCGTCTGTAATTGTATCGCCGTCTACAGTTACGCTGATCGCCATATTAGCGATATCGATTTCCATGGACTGTCTCATACCTACATACGCATACTTAACATATGTATTAGCCTTAGGTTCAGGCAGAACGACGCTCTTGATGATTTCTCCGTCTTCGAGGCAGTTCTTTCTGTTACCGGTGATGAAATCAGCAACTGGAACTGTTCTTTCGCCGCCCTTCTTAGCGAGAACGACTTCAGCTCCGTAGCAAATCAGAGAAGCTGGAGTTTCAGCGGAAGGACCGGAGTTTGCGAGGTTACCGCCGATGGTACCCATTTCTCTTACCTGAGGACCTCCGATTTCACCTGCAGCATAAGCTAATGCAGGGTACTTAGCCTTCATTTCTTCAGAGAATTCAATGAAAGCATCCGTGGTAGCAGCGCCGAGAACAGCACCCTTACCATCTTCTACTTTAAATTCCTGTAATTCAGGAATGTGAGTTACATCGATTACGTTTGCTGGATGAATCATTTTTTCCTTGAGCTGAATCATTAAGTCTGTGCCGCCGGCGAGTACCTTGGCATTTTCCTTAGTAGCTAACAGTTCGAGGGCTTCGTCCAGAGTTTCTGGAGCGAAATACTCAAATGGAGTTAAAATATTCAAACAAGCCACCTCCTTAAAAATTTTGTGATATTGGTTTGTTGAGTAACTTGATACCTGTCCCTCTCGCGCATATGCGTTTGCAGATCACATATCCGCAGAACGGGCATCATTATTTATTAATTTAAATCATGCAGCAATGCTATGATCAAATTACCTCCTGCGGTGAATCTCTCACTTCGCTTGCCATTATTTATATACTGCAATTTGCATGCCAATTTTGACAATCCTGTTAAAAAAATATTAATTATTTTTTACAGGTCGCTGCGAAATATCGGAGATCACTGATTTTCCAAGGATAAAGCGATTCTCCGATGATCTGTAAAAAAATATTTTTTTCAGACAATTTTACGTAAAATCCGACATTCATCCTCAGGGCGCCGTCTTACATCACAATATGTAAATTTTTATTTACATATTTGTATTCCAATCGCATTTCAATAGTGTAAATTTTTATTTACACTATTTTAGCTTTTCCGCGATTTTTGCCCGGAAATCCCACACCTCCGATATTCTAACATGTTATATCGTACTTTTCCAGCTTTTTATACAGCAAAGTTCTAGAAATATTTAACATTCTTGCTGCTTTTGATTTATTCATTCCGCTGATCTGCAGAGCCCGCAGAATCGCCTCTTTTTCACTGGCCTCCTTCTGCCTGCTCAAGGAAAGTATTTCCGCGGAAGCGTCCGCGTCACGCAGAGACTCTCCGGCCTGCGCCGTCGACTCCTCTGCCGGCGTCCGCACAGATTTCGCTTTCACCGCCGTTTCCGGCCTCTCTTCCAAAGCGGCCGGAGCGGAAGGTACGGCAGTCCGCTGCGCTGCGCTGATATGGGGAGAGAATCTCCGGAAGACTTCAACATCCAGACGATCCTCCCAAGTAGAGGCCATGACGCGCTCGATGACATTCTGCAGCTCTCTGACATTTCCGGGCCAGTCGTATTCTATCAGATACTGCAGCGCGCCGTCGGAAATACCGCTGACATTCCGGCACAGTTCCGAATTATACCGTCTGATAAAAGATTGAGTCAGCGGAAGAATATCTTCTTTCCTGCGGCGCAGAGGCGGAATCTTTACTGTGATGATATTGAGACGATAGAATAAATCCCGGCGAAAAACACCCTGCTCCACGAGATAATCGAGAGGCATGTTGGATGCGGAAAGGACGCGGACGTTGACAGGGATGCTCTCCGTACCGCCCACGCGCTCGATTTCTTTTTCCTGCAGAGCTCGGAGAAGCTTCGGCTGCATCTTGAGACTCATCGCGTTGATCTCATCCAGAAACATGCTGCCCAAATGAGCCTTTTCAAATTTCCCCGCTTTGCCGCCTTTGACGCCTCCGGTAAAACTACCTTCCTCGTAGCCAAAGAATTCCGATTCCATCAGATTTTCCGGAATTGCGGAACAGTTCACTTTCACAAAGGGAAAGATTTTTCGCATACTGACGTTGTGAATCGCATGCGCCACCAGCTCCTTTCCCGTGCCCGTCTCTCCCTCGATGAGACAGGACGCCGCCGTGGCTCCGGCGATATAAATCTGCTCTCTGACATCCCGCATGCCCGGACTGTCTCCGATGATGCTCTGCACACTGTACTTCGCTCCGGAAGAACTGCGCTCCGGCGACTTGAGATATTGAAACTCTTCGAGAATCTGATCCAGTTTTTTTGAAAAATCCTGCGCTTCCTCCAATCTGCTGAACAGAGAAGTGATGAGACAGCCGCTCACATTTTTTTCTTCGTCAAAGACCGGCTGATATTTCATAATAGAAGAAAGCTCCCTGCCTGCTTTCGAACGCAAAAACATTTCTCCCGAAATCACTCTGCCCGTCCGCAGAGACAGCATCGCGGCTGAACCGGAAACGACGTCTTCCACATTTTTGCCCAGCACCTGATCCGAGGTCATGCCGGTATCCTCTTCCCATCGTCTGTTTACATATATATAATTGCCGTACTGATCTACCAGCGCTACGATACCGCCCTGATCCAGCGCTTTTAACAGACTCTTCTCACCTGCGTTCATCCGTTTCGCCATCCTCCTTCACCCCACCGTTTTTCGCATTCTTCCGACCGGGATGCTGCACCGACCAGTCCGCCTGATTCAGACATGCGAAAATTTCAGCACAGCGCCGGAAACAGCCTGTTTTTACGGATTTCTGCGGATCTGCATACAAATCACCGTCAAAATCCGGAAACGGATCCCGCCGCTGATAACAGCGGGACGTACCGGCGCTATGTTCCTCTAATATATTCATAGTAACATATTTCATTCTTCCCGTAAAACAGGAAAACGCATCCGGATTTTTTAATCCGGATGCGTTTCTTTCTCTTGCTACGGGTTCAGGTAATCCGAAAAGACTTTTCCGCGTCCCGCGATATCCGAGAGGATACCGCCGCGCCTTTATTTCATCAGTTCGCAGACGTGGTTGGTAAACGTCACCGGATCTTCGATATTCAGGCCGCCGATGAGCATCGCCTGATCGTACAGAAGCGCGGTATAAACCCGGAGTTTCTGTGTATCCTCGCTGTTGTAGGCACCGACCAGCGACTGGAATACGGGATGATCCGGATTCAGTTCCAGAACCTTCTGCGACTGTACTTTATCCTTTGTCGGCATGGAATTGAGCACTTTTTCCATTTCGATGGATACATCGCCGTCTACCGCCAGGCAGACCGGATTGGACTTCAGTCTGTGAGAAAGCCTTACTTCCTTTACTCTTCCTCCCAGCATCTCCGTCATCTTGGACAGCATATCCTTGCTCTCATCCGCTTTCTTTTCGAATTCTTGCTTTTCTTCTTCCGTTTCCTCCAGGCCGAGATCTTCGCCGGAAGCGGAGCGGAATTCCTTCTCCTGATAGTTTCTGAGAATACGTACCAGGAAATCATCCACATCGTCTGTCATATAGAGGATTTCGTAACCCTTGTCGCGAATCAGTTCGATCTGCGGCAGTTTTTCGATCTTCTCCACAGAAGCGCCCGTCGCGTAATAGATATACTTCTGTTCCTCTTTCATTCTCGACACATACTCTTTCAGAGTGACCATCTTCTGTTCGGAAGAGGAATAAAACAGCAGCAGATCTTCCAACTCCTCCTTCAGCTGACCGAAACTGTTATAGAGGCCGAATTTGAGAGCCAGTCCGAAATCCTGGAAGAACTTAGCATAGGTTTCTCTGTCGGTATTGAGCATGGAAAGGAGCTCGTTTCTGACCTTCTTTTCGATACTCTTCGCCATATTCCTCAGCTGCTTATCCTGCTGCAGCATTTCTCTCGAGATATTGAGGGAAAGATCCTGAGAGTCCACGATACCTCTGACAAAACCGAAGTAATCCGGAATCAGCTCCGCGCATTTGTCCATGATGAGAACGCCGCTGGAGTACAGCTGAAGTCCCTTCTCATAATCTGCGGAAAAATAGTTGAACGGCGGTCTCTCCGGAATAAACAGAAGAGCATTGAAAGAAGACAGACCCTCCACGCTGTAATGAATCGTTCTCAGCGGTTTGTCCTGTCCGTAGAATTTCTCCTGATAAAAGCGCGTGTACTCTTCATCGGAGATTTCGCTCTTGCTCTTCTTCCACAGAGGGACCATGCTGTTGAGCGTTTCAATATCTTTGTATGTCTCGAACTGGTTTTCTTCTCCGCCTTCTTTCTGTCTGCTCTTTTCCACTTCCATCTGAATCGGATATCTGATGTAGTCGGAATATTTCTTGACTAAGAAACGGAGCTTGTAGTCGAAGAGATAATCGTCGAAGTTGTCGTCCTGCGTGTTATTTTTAATGTGAAGAATGATTCTCGTGCCGTGGCCGACCATCGCGCTTTCCAGCATCGTGTAGCCGTCGGCTCCGGTGGACTCCCACTGCCAGCACTCCTCTTCTCCGAACTTTCTGGAGATTACCGTAACCTTGTCGGCTACCATAAATGCGGAATAAAAACCGACACCGAACTGACCGATGATATCCACTTCGGATTCCTGATCGTCCAGAGACTTTTTGAAATCTAAAGAACCGCTGTGCGCGATGGTTCCCAGATTTTCTTCCATCTCTTCTTTTGTCATACCGATACCGTTATCGATGATGGACAGAGTTCTCTCCTCCATATCTGTCTCAAGAGCAATATAAAAGTCGTCTCTGGACAGCCCCTCCGGTCCTTCGTAGTAGAGTTTGTCGATCGCATCGCTGGCGTTGGAAATCAGTTCTCTCAGAAAGATTTCTTTATTTGTATAGATCGAATTGATCATCATATCCAGCAGTTTTTTTGATTCCGCCTTAAACTGTTTTTTTGCCATTTTCCTGCACCTCTCATTATGACTCAGCGCCGACAGATCCGCTTCTTTGCGCGGCGGATTCTTCTCTCGATTTCCGATTTTCAGCGTAAATCCTAATTTGCCGCTGAAATCAGAGGAATCATTTTCGGCGCGCACCGCAACTGTCTGCACGCTCTGACCCATCCAATGTTTCAGAGCTTTGCGTCGATTTTCAATATCTGCAAAATACGAAACCGCATTTCCTTTGATAAGTTATGTTAGCACTCATCTCTTTCGAGTGCTAACATAACTATAAAACAAGCCTCCGGAAAAATCAAGCATTATTTTCTTCTTCACCGGCATTGCCCTTCGGAACGGAAACCCCTGCGCAAAGATCCCTCTTTTCTCTCCGAAGGTACGTTGAAACGATTTCGGAAATAACCGCCGCGGTATTCTCTCCTTACGGAAGAGAAAATCAGGCTGCCCGAATCCGCTCCAAAAAGAAAAAACACCGGAAACGGATTTCCGGTGTCTCTGTTCTGCAGTATCAAATACCGCCGTAATTTATTCGCCGAGTCTCGGTTCAACGTAGTCAGCGATCTTGCAGTCTCTGTTTCTGTTCGCTAACTGTTCTTCATACCAGTCGAGGAGTTCATCCGTTGTGCCCGGGAAGTCCTTCATAAGGCTGCCAACGTGTGTTCTTACGCCGCCGGCTCTGTCCGGTTCAACGTAACGCAGCTCGAGGCTGTTGCCGTCCTTCGTGATGATACCGTACTGAGAGTTATTTTTAGAGTCAATCTTATACTTTGTTCTATAGCCTCTCGCTTTAGCTGCTGCTACGATTTCATCCATTGTACAAGTCATTATAAAATCCTCCTTGAATATAAAAATATTTTTCAGACGCCGCCGTTTATCGGCGGCCTGCCCTACAGTCTGAAATTATACCACAATAAAATCAAATTTCTACCCTTTATCTCCATTTTATTCTTTAAATTTGACTTTCCGCTCAAATTGTAACAATATGCAGATTCTCCGAATATAATGCATCAAAATACTTCAATTCATCATTTAAAGGAGGTAAATCTATGGGTTGCTTCAATGGCTGCTTCAGTAATTCTCAGAACAGTTGTCACAATGGATGCGTATCGGACTGTTGTTCCGACGGCTGCTGCAACGCTCACGACATGTGTAATTTTGACGGGGATCTCAGCAAGGTGGTTTCTGAGCCGATCTACGTTCAGAAAATCTATGACGCGGTAATGCTCAATCTTCAGGGACTCAAAACAGTCAGCGGACAGAAATTCTCACCTTGTATTCCGAACGGCTTCCGCCTCATCGGCGTATCCGGAATCAGCTGTTCCAAATACTTCAATCCGGGAGATATCAGAGACAACGCAAATCTCACATTAAAGTGCAATACTTCCATTTCCGGCGCCAGCTTCGTCTGCGACCAGGGCAGCGAAGCTAAGGTCGTCGGCCCGGACGGCACACTCTCCGAACGCATTCTCTATGCGGATACTTCAGAGTGCGACGAGGAAGGCAAGGGCACTCCGATCTTCGGCACACAGAAAGTAAACATCTCCGGTCAGGTCACAGTTACTCTCAATCTGATCCTGATGGATAATTTCGGAAGAGAAGTCACATTCCCTGTTTCGGCTAATATCACGATCGCGCCGTCGGCTTCTCCTCTGATTCTCACCAGTTTCTTCGAAATGTGCATGCCGTCCGTACACAATACGGCAATCCTGCCGAGATTCACAGAGCTCTGCAATGTCAGCTGCGAAACCCGCCTGGCGACAAACAGCTACTGCAGAGATCTCACGATTAATTCCAACGGAGAAGTCTGCGCAAATCTCATCATCGCTCTCTGCGTTGCCTGCGAAAAGAAGATCGTCGTGCCGGTACAGCTCTGTGTACTGTCCACAGGCTTCGTAGAAGTCAGCGCAGAGGCTTCTCAGGTATGCGCAAGCTTCCCGCAGCTCTTCCCTAATCAGCTGCAGAAAGGCGATGAGGAAGAAGACGACGACACCTGCGGTACAGAAGATTCCTGCTGCACACCGTGCGCACCGCCTCCGGCAAACTGCTGTGCACCGTGCAGTATGCCGCCGGGCTGTTTCGAGCCGATCCCTCCATGCCCGCCGACCTGCAGATAATCGGCTGACGCACTTCTGATCTACCGTCTATAAGACTGCCGCCTGAAGAGGCTGACGTTCCGCCGGTGTCAGGCGCTATCTGTCCGGTATTTGCTGAAGCGAAAAAACCGAAGAGAGCCGGGACGCGCGCTGTACAGCGCGCGT